>ERZ773156.857-NODE-857-length-24368-cov-14.8307_pt1 | contig 24368 bp, 25 predicted proteins | sample MGYA00511895_ERZ773156 | MGnify/ENA primary metagenome ERZ773156 (study PRJEB29015, sample SAMEA2737850) | human gut metagenome | biome: human gut; feature: human-associated habitat; material: faeces | place: China | collected 2012 ... | reverse complement strand
TTGATGAACAGATTGTCTTCCACCAGCTGGATCAGAATGAAAATGCCATCTGGAGTCTCCTGATGGCAGCCGGTTATCTTAAACCGGAACAGGTTGAGTACCGGGGAGAATTGCTGGAACCCTGGTATTACCTGAAAATTACCAATAAAGAAACCAGAGCTATGTTTGTCGGTATGTTTAAAAACTGGTTTCTGCAGAAGGATTCTTCTTACAGCCAGTTTATGCAAGCACTGCTCCTGGGCGATACAGAAGCCATGAATTACTTTATGAACCGTCTGTGTCTTGCCACATTCAGTTATTTTGATGTCGGACAGGACGAACCGGAAAAATTCTATCATGGATTTGTACTTGGACTGATGGCAGAACAGATGGAAAACTACACGCTGAAATCCAACCGGGAAAGCGGTTTTGGCAGATACGATGTTATGCTCATTCCAAAGAAAGAAAATCTCCCTGCTATTATTATGGAATTTAAGTCAAAAAGCCGAATGTATACCGAGACTCTGGAAGAAGCACTGCAGAAAGCCTTACAGCAAATCGAAGAAAAAAACTATGATGCGGAGCTTCTGGCTCTCGGCATTCCAAAGGAGCACATCCGGCACTATGGTTTTGCTTTTGAAGGAAAAAAAGTTCTGATCGGGTAAACAAAAGGGACATCCGGCACATTTTATATATGCCGGATGTCCCTTTTTCTGTTATGTCATTTTACAGGGTACATTATCATTCCTTCTGTTCTATTTTTTCCAGATATACACCATATCTTTCTTCTGCTATATCCAGTGCATCAAAGGCTTCATCGTAACTAACCCTGTGTTTCTTCATATATTTTTTCAAAAGCATAATCTCTGTCTGTTCCCGTCCCTGTTCTCTGCCTTCTTCCCATCCGGCCAGTCTTTCTTTCTCCATTAATTCACACATCTCTGTCACCTCTTTCTGTTCTGTTTTAAACAACATAACCCGCTCCGAAAGTTTCGGACATATTTCTTTTCTTCCATTACTGTCTGTAAAATACTCCATCAGTTCTGATACGGATGTCCGGTCTTTTACTTTTGCATTGACATATATCTCACTCTGTCCGTTCTCCACTTTCTGACCGGTTTCCCTTACAACTCTGTCCACATGATACATGGCATGATTTCCATGGAATATGTCAAACTTTGAAATAAAGACTGCCTTTACCTCGGGCAGTTCCTTGTAATCCTTCCCTGCCTGCATCGTATACATACTTACCAGTGCCGTATTATATCTTACCCTTTTCTGATGGTCATCATCATCGGATTTCTGGACTTCCACATTATAATAGCTTCCATCCCTGGCACGGCACAGAACATCTAAAATCACGGACTTCCCGATCAGATTCTTGAGGGATGCCTGTGGGATACACTCTATCACCTGCACTCCGGAATCCTCCAGGATGATTCTTAATAGTTCTTCACATACCTCTTTGTCTTCCATCATCTTCTGGAAAAAGACATCATCCATCACATTAAACCCGGCAACCTTCTCCCGTTTTTCCTCCAGCGTCATTTCACTTACTCTTTTATATCCTGCCATACCCTGCTCCTCCTGTGTCCATTATATTCATTTTCCTATTCACTGTCAAATCCTTTACTGTTCTGTTCTTCATACTTCAAGTGTATTATTTATTTCTATTTTGTTACTATATATTACAATATTATTTTATTTTTGTCAATATTTATTTTCATAACGCAAAAAGAGCATCCAGCACATAGATAAAATGTACTGAACACTCTTTTTCTACTTCATTATTCTACTGTAACACTCTTGGCAAGATTTCTTGGTTTGTCCACATCCAGTCCTTTGGCAACACTGACATAATATCCCAGCAGCTGAAGCGGAATGACTGCCAGACTTCCACTGAAATGCTCATCAATTTTTGGAACATATACGGCAAAATCAACCTGATCTTCGATGCTGTAATTTCCATATGTGGTTAATCCCATCAGATATGCACCTCTGCTTTTGCACTCAAGCATGTTGCTGATGGTTTTCTCATACAAGCCACTCTGGGTTAATAAGCCGATTACCAGTGTATTCTGCTCAATCAGGCTGATGGTTCCATGCTTTAATTCACCGGCCGCATATGCCTCGGAATGAATATAGGAAATTTCTTTTAATTTCAGACTTCCTTCCATTCCTATCGCATAATCAATTCCTCTTCCCACAAAAAACGCATCCTGTGCGTTGGCATATTTTGCCGCGAACCACTGAAGCCGCTCCTTATCTTCCAGAATTTTCTGAATTTTGTCCGGAATAGTTTTTAACTCGGATATATAATCCGTATACTGTTCCTGAGTAATGTTTCCTTTTATTTTTGCAAACTGCACTGCCAGACAATACATCGCTGCCAGCTGTGCACTATATGCCTTGGTTGTTGCTACCGATATTTCAGGTCCTGCCAGTGTATAAAATACCCTGTCTGCTTCTCTGGCAATACTGCTTCCTACCACATTTACAATCGCCATTGTGGAAAGCTGTTTTTCTTTTGCCAGTCTTAATGCAGCTAATGTATCAGCTGTTTCTCCTGACTGGCTAATCGCAATGAGAAGTGTATTCTGGTGCATCGGCATTTTCCGGTAACGGAATTCGGAAGCCAGTTCCACCCGCACCGGAATATCACAGAGATCTTCTATTACATACTGTGCAGCCATTCCTACATGCCATGCAGAACCACATGCCACAATATAAATCTGTTCATAATTTGCAATTTCATCCGAAGTAATATCCATATTTGAAAAGTCTATCACATCATCTTTTATTACGGAATTTAATGTATCCTGTACTGCTTTCGGCTGTTCATGAATCTCTTTCATCATGAAATGCTCGAATCCGCCTTTTTCAGCTGCCTGTGCATCCCATTTGATTTCTGTTGTTTCTTTTTCAATCTCATCGCCATCCAGGTTATAGAAATGTGCCTCTCCTGCAGTCAGCTTTGCAAATTCCAGATTTCCAATATAATATACATTTCTGGTATATTTCAGAATAGCCGGCACATCGGAAGCTACATAGGTTTCACCATCCGCAATACCAATAATCATCGGACTGTCTTTTCTGGCAACCCATATCTCATCCGGATAATCCCGGAACATCAGTTCCAATGCATAAGAGCCTCGGACACGCACCATTGTTTTCGCAATCGCATCAACCGGGCCTAAATTATATTTTTTATAATAATAATCCACCAGTTTGATTACTACTTCTGTATCTGTTTCACTGTAAAATGTATAACCATGTTTTAACAGTTTTTCTTTTAACTCCGCATAATTTTCAATAATACCGTTATGTACACCAACTACTTCAGAATCTACTTCACTGGAACCGGATTTCATGCCATTTCCCGATATATGCGGATGTGCATTTGTCTGACTTGGTTCTCCATGGGTTGCCCAGCGTGTATGTCCAATCCCACAAGTTCCTGTCAGGGCATTTCCTGCGTCCGTCTTTTCCATCAGATTCATAAGGCGGCCCTTTGCCTTTACGATCTGTGCCAGATGATTTCCATCACGCACCGCTAATCCTGCGGAATCATATCCACGATATTCTAATTTTGACAGCCCATCCAAAAGAATCGGAGCTGCCTGCCTGTTTCCTACAAAGCCTACTATTCCACACATATTTGTGCCTCCAATTATTTTTTACCACCTATATATTTTTATCCTCTGTTAATTTCTCCGATACCTATTTTCAATTTTATATTATACTTTATCTAGCAAATCCGTAATTTTACTAATATGAACAGCATTCAAATCTTTAATTTTCCCATATCCATAATCTGCTGCAACAAAACAATATCCTGCTTCTTTTGCCGCTTGATAATCTCCCTTAGTATCACCTATCATCAAAAAGTACTTGACCATAGGATATATTTCTTTTATGTCCTTAAGCATTTGTGTCTTAGAAAGAGAACCGTCTTCTTTTGCTGCCTTTAATACTGAAAAAAACTCACTACACTTATAATCTATAAGCAATGCCTCCAACTGTGGCATAGTCTTCATAGTAGCAATTCCCAAAATAACATTTTGATTCTTTAATGCTTCAAGAGTTTCCATCACGCCATCATACATTACTGACTCGTGCACAAAACACTCCACATAATTCCTTCGATATAATATAGTTGCCTCATCTGCTTCCATATCTTCCATGCACTGGTACTTCATCAGTGACTTCTTAATCGGAGGGCCTATATATTTATCCTCATCCTGTGGAGCTATTGCATCCTTGCCAAACTCCTTTAACACATAATTCAATGTCTTAATAATTCCATTTTTTGTATCAAATAAAGTTCCATCAACATCAAAAATAATACAGCAATTTTTCATTCTATATTTATCGTGCTAAACAATTGCAGTGCACTCCTCCTGTTATCAAATTATCTTAATAATAGTCTTCCCATTACAGAACGATTTTTATTAAATCGTAATGTATTTCGGTTTTGTCAGAAATTCAATCTTCACCTTATCTGCATACTCTGTTATAACTCGTGATAAACCTTTATTAATTGCATCAATTACCTGAGGTTTCATGTATACAGACATTTCAACATCTCCGTAGTTTCTCTCATTTTCATGCTCATAACCATCCATCCCTGCAAGATAAATTTCGCTGACTCCACAATTCATAAAAAATTTTATTGCCATAAGACCAGCATTATCTTTCACACTCTCAATGTTTGAAAGCAGTTCCTTATAGCCCACCTGCATAAAGGCATTTTTCGCGTTCAAATTTGAAGTTGCAATTGCTTTGCTAAGTACTCCTGACGGAAGTTCTCGATATCGACGCATATTACTTACAAAAATATAATCGACATTAGTATAAGGATATTCATAGTTAACACTAACTGTCACCACATCCTCTGAAGCCGCAAATGAAACAACTTGCTCTTTTTCCTCTGTAGAGCTCTTTCCAGGTGCCACCAATAAAATCCTCTTTCCTTTCAAAGACTTGGCAAAGCTATCCTCTCCTGAAGACCCCTCAGAGTTTTGAGACATAAATTTCAGATAAACCTTCTCTATATATTCCTTGTCATAATTCACACATTTTTCCGAATCTAACATATCGAAAATTTTATCCATACCTTCTACAGTTAGTGTCTTCTTACCATCCAAATAAAATGCATAATTCGGATGAGCATGATGTTTTGCCGAAATATAGTTTGGTAATGAATATCCCCAAAAGTTCTGTTCATGAAAATCATTGAGAATTTCATCAATAATATTTAAAAGCGGTGATAATATGTAACTTCCATACCCTTCATTATTCAAATGTTCCACAAACAGCTCTGTATTAAGATTACCAGCTCCCCGTCCCATACCATACACAGAGGAATCAATGATTAATTCTCGTGAACTATGCATATTTACCAGTGTTACTGCATTAGAATATGCAAGCTGCATGTTATTATGAGAATGGAATCCTATACGAATGCTATCTTTCAGATTATGCTCTACCAAATAGAACAATCGTGTTAAATCTCTCTGCTTCATTTCACCAAAGCTATCTACAATATAGAATGCATATGGTTCAAATTCGTTTACGCAACGAATCATTTCTAAAAATTCTTCGTCAGAATAAGACAATGAAACCATTGGTTGGATAAATGCAAGATATCCCTTGTTTTTAATTTTCTCACCTACTTTTAATGCATCCTTCCAGTTCTTTTTATGAAAAGCCACTCGGATACCATCAATAGAAGAACCATCATAAACCGGAAGAGCTGCTAAATCGTATTCGCCATAATTCATCATAGCTACATATAGCTTTCCAAGCCGGTTTTTCGGCAAAAATTCAACCATCTCCTCAACAGATGTAAACTTTGTCACACCAGGAACATATGTCACACTCTGGGTAAGGAACCCGCACTCAGAAATACCGATTCCTGCTCTGTCCAGTCCATCTATAATTTTCTTTATATTGTTATATCCGAATTTCCACTGGTTGCAGTAACCACCATCACGTAGCGTACAATCCAATACATTAATCTTTCCCATGGTTAGTTCCTCTCCTTTTATTTATCTTTATTCTTTCCTCTTCGTTACACCAAACCTTGTAAGTCCGTGTATATAAAGAGCATCTGCAATTTCAAAATCAATCGGATTACTAATATCTGTACTTTCAACTTTTGAAACTTTAAGCAGATACGGCTTATTAGCAATACGGCTTCGTCTCTTCTGTATTACCTTTTTCATAAAGATATAAAGTCCTGTTGTTTCCACATATTGTGCTATACCCCGCCTCCGATTAGTTTTTTGTAGTTAAATACTGCGTCAGCGATTTCAAAATCCTCAGGTTCATCAATATCAATACCTTCGATTTCACCAACTTCCACAATATAAGGTTTCAAACCAACTCTTCTATGAAGTTTAGTCATAACCTCACTATTATAAATATAGAAACCGCTTGTTTCCTCATAGAGTAGCGGTAAATCCTGTGTACGAGGAATATTGTCAAGCTTATAATTAAATGGTTGTCCCGCACTCCACAAAAAATCCTGAAGTTTCTTAGCTGCAAAAGCAGAATCGTACTCTCCGCTGATGACAGCATCCATGCCTTTTTCAATAGACTCTTTTGAAACAAACGGAGCTGTTGTATGAGTCATCACATAGACATCTGCCGGAACTTCTTTGGTAAAACAAGTCAAAACTTCTGTCATACTTGTAGTATCTTGGTCAAGAGATTCATTTCTCTTAAGAAACTTCACACCTTCTGGCAAAAAGTCCTGAATATCAGGATTGCTACAATACACATACACATCATCAACTTTATCTACTGTTAATAGTGTAGACAGAATGTAATGGCAAAGTGGTTTTCCATTTGTGAAACATTTTGTATTTTTTTGTGGCAACCGACGATTATTCAATTTCATCGGCACAATTGCTACTACCTTCATTTTATTTTCTCTCCTTATTTTCTAATTTAAACCAGCACACTGTATCATTGATATTTAGCACATCTTTCGTTTCAATTAAGAAGTGAAAGTTGCGAGTGTTGGATACAGTGATATCAATTTTTCACGTGCATCCCCTGTTTGAAAATGCACTGGATCTTAGTTGTATTACAATTACGCTCCGCTTCCCATGCGGATAACTCACATTTGAGTTTTTCGATGCTTGTTATTCTACAAGAAAGACATTGTCGCGTCATTACATTCAGCTCAATTTCCGCCATATCAAGCCAGCTGCCATGTTTTGGTGTATAGTGGATTTCAAGCCATTTTATGATTCTCCGTGCCTCTGCTGGTGGAAATGCTTTATAGACATCAAGAACATCCTCCATGCAGGCTACAAAATCAGCATCGTTTTTTGAAGGAATACGCCAATAGTTATTCATGTGAGGGCGAAGCCTATTTTTTTAGCCCTGCCGATGGTATCTTTGCTGACTGGAACATCAAGTACAACTTTTGCCTGTTCTTCCAGCAAACGAAGTGTCCATCTGGAATGTCCTGCCGGTGCAGGGCCGCATGCTATTTCGATGGTGCGTGCTTCCGCACGGCCATCCATTTTTTTGTGGGCATTATCAGAATTAATATTACGGTTTAAGGTAATAATGCCTTGAATACCTTTTTCAGAATAAAGTTTTACGATATTCATAATAGTAGCCATACGCACATAGTTTGTTTTGGCAGACTGCTCATGGGTAAAGACTTTGCCGTGTGCATCATCTAAATCAAGGATAATCTGGCATCTGTTCCGAACTGTTTTTGAAGTTTGTTTTTTTGTGCATAATTGATTTCAACTGTTTGCCTTCATCATCTGTCAACGAAATATTATATTTTCTTGGTCTTGCCATTTAAAATCACCGCCGTTTCTTTTTATCATACTAAAAAGTGGCAATAATTGCCAGACATATTTGACCGAATATCAATATGTCATTACACTACTTATGAATGATATGGTATACTATTTAAATATATTTTCTACCTTCTCATTAAACATATCAATTTGTTTTCTCTTCGTCTTTTCTATAAATTCCATTATAGGTTTATGTAAAATCCGTTTTCTAAAATACTCAATGATACATCCGCATAAGAATACAATAATAACAATAAATATATATTTAAATGGAAATAAAAAAATATTTTCTCCAAAAAAATTATAATTTACTAATATTTTAAATATACTTCTAAGCACATTGGGACAATCTAATAGGGCATTCTCGTGAAAAAGATATACACCAAGTGTAAGAGATGAGATAGTATTTATGACTCTATTGTATATACTCCTCATTTTTATAGTTTTATAAAAAACCAGCAATGCTATAAATAAAATCATTACTGAATACCGCCCAATATTTCCAATTGTAAATGCCAATATCCCTTGAATGAATTTAATTGCAAATGAATCTGTCTGCACAGACATTATAATCTTACTTAAAATAACAAGAGCTATTAAACTTATTATTTTAAAATAATTGGATAATCTATCAATAGTCACACTTCCATAAGTCTTTATATATGCTACACACAAATAAATTACTGAAAAAAAATATGTATCAGCAATAATATTTTGAGATTTATAAGACAATACTGCTCCAATTAAAGAAACTATAATTAAATATCTTAAAGAACCTTGATTAAATATCTTGATTATTTTATTTAGTACTGGAATAACTAATAAAAATAATACATATGCCGTAATAAACCAATAGCATTCACAAAACAATGGTTGTGATAATGCTTCTATTGTTCCACTTATTAGTTTTTTCAACACAATAATCCCATCTTTATATTTATACATATCATACAGAAAGCAGACATTATAAAAAAATATTATATACATAGATGTTTGTACTAAAATATTAAGGACTCTCCTAATATCAAATTTTCTACTTATCAAAAAATAAGAACTTATAATAATAAATATGTCTACCCCCAAGAGCCCCCACGATCCTATAATAATAGTGTAAATATTAAATACACCTTCTGCCCCCCCTCCATTCAAAAAAGTTGCTGGCGATGCAACAAAACTAACATTTCTTGCATGGTATGCAATAATTAGAATCATTGAGATTATTCTTAATAATTCAATATTAGAATTTCTTTTTTCTTCTTTCATATTCCATTCTCTAATCTTTCTTTTATAATCTTCTTTGTTTCTTATTTACAACTTGCATTGTTTTTCTAGCCATTTCCTTAATTGTTTTTCGATATATAAATATTAATAATATAACTATACTCAATTGTAGTACATACAAATGTTTTTCAAATTGTTCTGAAAATGCTTGAGCAAACAATAGTGCATATGCTATTAAATCTATAAATATATTTATCTTCCATTTGATATATTTTCTAACAGTAATTAATCTTATTATCCAAATTGAAAAAAATGATATTGATGTAGCAAATGCTGCTCCCAAAGCCCCAAATATTGGAATCAATATTGCATTTAATATAATATTTACTCCTGCAGATACTATTGTAGATATAGCTAAAGACTTACTTTTCTTTGTGGCCGAAATAACACTGCCAAGAAAACTACTTAATGCACTAAAAATCACAGAAATAAGTAAAAATGATGAGTATTTCCATGCCTCATAAAATTCTTTTGCAAACAATAATTTTGAAATCGGAATATTGAATATTATCAAACTACTACATACCAGAATTAAAAATACATTATATGTGTTGTATATTTTAGAAAAAAATCCATCTTTATCTTCCTTATCAAATTCCTTGATTGCTGAGAGACTCCATGCTTGCGAAAAAATCTGCTGACATGTTGTCATAATCATTGGAATTTTATAAGATACGGAATAAATCCCATTAACCGCAACACCACATATTATGGAAATAAAATACTTATCTATACTACTGTTCACCCACCATCCAACACCATTAAAGATTAATGGAATTGAATAATTTATCATTTCCTTCTGTGTATTTTTATCACAAACAGAACCATAAAAAATTGTTCTTATACCTCCACAATGATGTATTTCATATATTAATGTAATAAGCAGGCTAAGAATCATAGAAATCATATAGCCAATGATACCATTTCTAATAATTAGCAAAAAGAATATATTGCTAGCTATTGTAACAAACGTAGAAAGAATCCCTGCCACAGATACTTGTCGTACTTTATCTATAGCACGCAAATAATTTGTACATAAGCTATGAAATGAAGATAAAAACAAATGCAACGCAAGAAAGATATAACAATAACTAGGCCAATCTATTAATTTAAAATAAGAAACTGGAAATAACAACAGAAAAAAAATTCCACATCCTATCATTGTTATTCTCGTTCCATATCTTAATATATTTTCATGATTGGTCTTTATTTCTATAGCAAAACGCATTACTGCATCTGCTATACATAAGGTTACAACAAATAAAAGTAAGCTAGATGTTGTGGTAACCAAATCTACTGTTCCATATTCTTCCGTAGATAAAATATTTGTATAAAATGGAACAAGTAAAAACGCTAATATTTTAGAACCAAATGAACTTATCGTAAATAAAAGTGTGTTTTTTGCTAAATATCTAAATTTGCTCTCTTGTGACATATTTACATTCCATTTCCATCATAAAAATCAAAAAATTCAATATTTGAATTTTCATTCATATTGATTATATTAATTTTTTCATCTCTTGCATAATCAGCAATTTTTTTAAACCCCTCAAGTAAAGTTAAATAAGATTTGGTCATTTGAAACATTGTATAGTTTAATTTTTCTCTTTTTGATTCTTCATAGAAATGATAATATTCTGTATACAGCTCTCCTCTTACCATTTCCAAACGTTTTATTTGATCCTCATCAACTCCATGAAGATATATCGTCCTATATCCTAACTGAATTGCAACATAAATTGCCATGATTGCAACTGTCTGAAATGCAGGAACTTCTTTATTTTTCTCATATCTTCTTTTTGTTCTTGCAGTGTATATTTCCCCCTTTTTAGCAATTGAATTAATAGAAATTACATTTGGATTTTGTTCCAAATCACTCCCCTTGATATATTTAAAGGGAACATAAAATTTTGCCTTGTTTTTTTTACAATAATCAAGCACTTCCTGCCTTTGCAACTTATATTCATCTTTAAAAAAATCCGGATCACACCAACAAACAAATTTAGGTGAATGTTTTAAAACCAAATCTTTGTTAATAGCAAAATTCATACACATACAGTCGCCAGGAATCAGATCAATTAAATGCTCTGTTTTTGCATAAGATGGACCATTAGCAATAATATGTATTATATTATTATGGTTTTCCCTCCTTATTAAATATTTTCCTCCTTTTATCTTATACAAAATATTTCCCCAAAAATTTCTATAATTATATAAGGCTTCAACTACTTTTTCGACTTTTGTATACACATTATTTTCCTACTTTCTTCTTTATTTTTCTAATAAATTCAATCACTTCTAATGGTATTTTCTGTTTCAGCTCACATTTTATCATACACGAACTATCTGTCACCGCTTCCGCATAATTACAATGTGCATACATCCCTCTGTAATTACTTAATGCAATACCCTTTTCTCCATAATCACAATCCTCTAATTGTGAGTTATGGCAACAAATCATTTTTCTTTTGATTTCTATAACCGGTGTTATATCTATATAATCAGTAGGACATCGCAATGTTGTCCACACTTCATATTCATATAATTTAGCCTTTGCTTTTTGCTTTTTAATCATTTTTTTTACTATCGGATACACAACCTTATGATCTATATGAGATTCATATCTATTAGGAACAAAAATATAATCATAATCTTTTATATTAAATTGAGCTAATTTTTTTTTGTTTGCATTAACCATTCTATCTTCTATTTCCAGCATAAACAAAGTTTTTATATTGGCATATTCAACCGCCTTTTTAATTTCTTCCTTACGTTTATCAATTAACTTATTTTCATCAATATCTATATTACTGCTATGTCCATGCCTTCCATCTGTTAGTAGCAAAACATCACACTGTCTTTTATATAATGCCAATACCCCTCCCATACCAATACTTTCATCATCTGGATGAGGTGCTACTACCAATATTCTATCTTTAGATTTTATATTCATCCCTTACTTCTCCTGCTAAATCATAAAAATATTTTTCCACTAACTTAAAAGTTTCCTGTTTACTCCTCTTTTTTGCTGTAATAATAGCATTTCTTGATATTGTATCTCTAAGTTCTGAGTCTTCAAACAACTTTACTATATTTGATACCATAGCATCCACATCCTTTATAGGTGAAATAAGAGCATTATAGTTATCATCTGCATAATCATATACAGCAGCATAATTTGTGGTAGCCAATGCGCAACCACAAGCCATTGCCTCTAATCCTGGCAACCCAAATCCTTCTTCAATTGTTGTACACATAAAAACTTCACAAGAATTATTAATTAATGCAACTTCTCCTGGTTTAATATTTGTATACAATTCACAGCAGGCTGGTAATCGAGGAAGTTTTTTCTCAGTCGTTACAATTTTTACTTTAATATCCGGATACAGACTATAAAGCCTATTTATAACATCTATACCATATTTGCCCCCTTTTATAGAAGCCGAACGATAATGAAAAGTCAAACTATGTGGGTCCCTATTTCTATTGCTACAAAAAAATACATTATCATCTATAAAATTAGGAATCAGATAAGACTTTTGATTGCTATTACCATCCACAATAGTTTCTAACCACTTAGAAATGACAATATTATTTTTCGACTTTTGATAAATGGATATAATCCTATCTTCTGAAAATTCCCAAGTTTCATATCCCTGAATTAAATATACTTTTTTCTTATACTGAGATGGAAGATTCAATACTGATTCAACCAGTTGTATAGCAGTGGCTACAACTACATCACAAGGTTCTATCTCAAATGCATTAGATATAATTCTCTCTTCAACATTTTGATTTAAATCAAACCACTTACTGCATCCGAATAATTTACCAATACAATAATCTGCACATATTTTTATAGTATGCTTTATATCACTATTACTCCTGAATGAAATCGATGGATTATGATAATAAATAAAAATTTCATTTCCTTTACTCGCTAAATAATTAGCATATTCTAATACAATTTTGGCACCACCCCCAGGATGATAATATACTCTAGGCAAATAGAAAGCTATTTTCATATATTCACTCCTTTTTCAATTCTCTCCAAAAATTTATCAGCAGAAAAATACCTTTTCCCTTCTTCAGAATACTGAACATCTTTATTGTTACAAAAAAAGGATTCATCAATATCGTTGGAAGAATCTATAACCTTAATAAATCTAGGGTCATAAAATGGATACTCCACCACATGCTTGTTTGTTGTAATTAATTTTTTATCGTAACAAACTGCTTCACAGGTTTTTATAGTTAATCCCGTAGAATCGCCTTGAATAATGTCAACAAGACAAGTTGCTCTTTGAATGGAACTCACACATTCTTCATATGTCATAAACTTGTTGTATTCTATCTCACCTGAATATTTCATATCTTCCTCTTTTACATTTGCAATGTGAAAATCTGTTTTTATTCCCAATGATTTCAACTTTTCAAAGCATGAAAATAAACCCGGTAACCTATCTTTTGCCTGACCAACATAAAACACCAAATTTTCCTTACTTTCTTTTTCTTCTTTTTTGTAACTTGGGTCTGCATCATAAATTAATGGTGAATAAGCAAAATTGTAGTTTTTTGCATCTTCCAAATCAAATGCAAATACAATATTATATATATTATTTAAATTATCCACATAATTCATTTCATGCGCTGCTGAATGTTTTATTATATTTGTAAAAATGTATGCCAATTTTATCTTAGGATATTTTCTCCTAACATACATCAAAAATTGAAAATCTCCACCTAAAGGATTATGGTCGTATATCAAAAGACAATTATCGTCATTACTTAACTCTATTTTCTTACAGAATTGTCCATACCAAATGCCTTTCATAGGAACATTAAATCTCTTATTTAGAGTTTTACTGTATTGTCTTTTTATCAAAAATCGTGCTATTTTATTTTTCACCAAAAATCTATCATTTATAATTCTTACATTTTCATATTTTCTAAATCCTATTAAAGATTTTTCACACCAATCAATTCCATTTCCTAAAATAAATATTTTTTTCATATAGCCCTCTTATTTTTTTCAAAGTGTTCTATCAATATTCTTTTTTTCTCATCATATTTATAATCCGCTATAAACATAAATTCTCTCTCATGTTTTTTTTCATAATCATCAATAGAACTAATTTGTTTTGCTGGAACCCCTGCTACTATACTATTCTCTTTAACATCTTTTGTCACAATACTACCAGCAGCAACAATGCAATTACTTCCAATTTTTACATTCGGCATAATAATACTTCTTGCTCCTATAAAAACATTATCACCCACTTCTATCGTTCCATAAATTGATATATTAGGATACTTTTGTCTTAATATATGGGTTCCTCCGTCATGCGTTACAAATGCCACGTCAAAACTTACTCTAACATTATTACCCAATGTCACAAGATATGGTTCAGAGGAAAACGATATATTTCTACCAACAAAAGAACATCCCTCTCCAATATTAGCTCCAATATATCTATAATATTTAGTGAGTGTTTTATCTTTCTTATCAAATAAAATGTAGTGAATTAAATCTTTTAATCTACTCATATATTACCTACCTATGGGAATCTACAATGAAATATGGATTTCTCCTAGAATTATTGCCTAAAGACATTACATAATCACTTCCCTTATTATTCTTCCATAACGCATATGTAAAACTCAATTGATCTCTTTTAGTCCATTGAACCATTTCATTCCACCAATCTTCCATTATATTGATACATTCCTCATTATTATGATTTCTAATTATTATATTAGTTTCAAATAGTCCATAGTGTTTTGGAAAACCTTCTCTATCATATTTTCTTAATTGATTATGGACATCTTTTGATAATGCTTTACCCGTAGCAAGAACAGCACGTCCCTCTGAATATATACAATCTCGAACTTGGTGCCTATGTATTGCTATATTCTTTCCCATTTCAATTACTGTGTATACAAGCGGTTTAATATCACATGTAATTCTGATATTTCCATCTATAAACATACTATAATCATATTCTTCAAAAAACAGATGGGGATGCGTTTTAATATATCTTGCCTGCTCAAGAGAAGTTAATGTTTCCAATTCTTTTGGAATATTTTTTCTTTTCCATGCAGAATGTTTTGGAATATTTTGTTCAGTAAAAGCATAATAATCTATAGAACTATCCTTAAAAACGGGTTCCTTAATCTTATCATATTTTCCAGTGCTTACTGTATAAACTGCTATTTTTACTTTATTATATTCATTATTTGTCTCAACAAAGATATTTTTTTTCTTCATTTGAATCTGGGCATTTTTTAATTCAAATATATACCCAGTCTTTATGTATCTAAATAACTTCAATATTGTATCTTTAATTGTTTCATTTCGTGCATAATCCATGTCTAAAACACTGTTATAAACATCAAACACTATTTTATTTAACTCTCTCATTTCTTCTGACATTTGTAAATTTACCTTCCATTTCCTTATGCAAATACTTCTTATATCTATTTCATCCAAAATGTTTTATATACATCTACACCACTACCGCTATTATAAACAGACATAATCATCAAAAAAGCAGGAATACTATACACAAATAATCTGATTATTTGCATATATTTTGATTTTGTCGTATTCATTCCTAATGGAATCATAACCATAATATAAGCATTTAAAACCTCAATAACTCTTGAAACAAACTCATATTTTAAATATAAAACCCCTGCAAGAATATTAATATAAGCAACGCATGACAAACAATTCATTTCTATTCTATTTTGAGACTCGTTTTCTCTTCGTGCAAAATATACAGAAAGAAATGCTATCAAGCCAGTCAGTATTGTTGTCATCCTTATAAGTCTAAACGTATTAAATCCTTCTAAATAGTAGCCTTTTCCCAATATCATCAATACTACATTTACAATTTGATTCCCTGCAACAAAAAATATTATACATAACACCAGTAACACATTTCGTACAGTTTTCCAGTTCTTCCCAATCCTTACTAACAGTGGTATAAACGCCAAAATGACAAGCATATGTATAGATACTCCTATCATAATTAAAATAGACGCCCAAAAATACTTCTTTTCTTTTATAAACTGATATGAATTAATAGCAATTGCCAATGCCAAATATTGCCTCATAACATTAAAGGAATTAGGAAAGAACATACATGAAAAAATAAATGTACTCAACATAACATCACTAGAATTTTTATATATAAAAATTGCATATCCCATCATCATTAATACACTAATTACAAAAAGCATCCCTTGTGCATTCAAATGCAATACTTGCATAAATTTATATAACCACTGAAATCCTATTTCAAAGTGGGTAAATTTCCAAGTATAATAATCACTGCTAAGAAAGTTTTCATAAATACTAACATAACTTGAAGTATCTGTTCCTACTTCCTCTGCCCTTATACCTTGAATAAGTGCCATTTGACCAAAACAAATTATAAGGTATCTTTTTTTAATTGCATTCTCTTTTAATTTATTTTTGTGAATCAATCCCATCAGAATCACAAAAATAAGATTATATATAAATATCATTTTCACTTACATCCATCATATTTTTATTATTTTCAACAACTAACATATGCAGTACTTATCTTATTAAAACTGCCCATTGTTAATTTTACATTTTTATTGTATCTTTCATTTTCAAGCATTTTACACCACCAATCTAATTTTTAGTTTAATTAAACATTTTAACCTATATAATCTACGATATATTTTTATAGCTAAACAATACCCTCTTCCATTGCCTCCTGAAGATACATTTTTTCCATGTCTCCGGTACTTAATTAATGGCTTATTTATCAATGCTGTTCTAAAAAAGCACTCTGCAACAGATGCTATCCAAAGATCATGTTCTATTAAATAATCATTTTTTGGAAATGGCAGGACAGCATTTAATACTTTACGATTAAATGCCATACAACATCCTAAATATCTTGTTTTTATCATTAATCGCCAAAAACCAGTTTTTATATTATAATCTTGAATTCTAGAATTACTAATTATCTGTTCTTCTTCATTTATCGTAATACAATCGCTGACTACAAAATCATATTTATTCAAATATTCTAAAGATATATTTATTTTATCAGGCATCCACAAATCATCTTGATCTGACAAAAAAATATAATCACCCTTTGCAAAAGAAAGAGCATTCTCAAAATTTTTAACAAATCCATGTTCTTCTTCATGAATGTAAATCTTTATTCTTGAATCATTAAAGGACTTCACAATATCCAATGTACGATCTTTTGACATATCATCAGAAATAATCAATTCATCTTCATTGCCAATTTGATTGAGAATTGATTCAATTTGTTGTTGTATGTATTTTTCGCCATTATATGTTGCCATGCAAACCGATATCATCATTTCTTCCTCCAACTATTGTCATCTATTTCATACTTCTTTATTATTTTCCCCGGCATACCTACAATCACACAATTATCTGGAAACTCTCCTTTTATAACTGCATTACTTCCTACAATACAATGTTTTCCTAATTTTGTACCTGGCAATATACTTGCACCAAATCCAATAAAACACCCCTCTCCTATATTAGTCGCCTTTTCAATTAAAGCTTGATCCATTACACTCCTTTTTATGTCCTTATATTCATGATCAATATTCGAGATAAAAACGTTCGCTGAAATAGTTACATCATTTCCTATCGTTAATTCATTTCCATAAGAAATAATATGTACATTCTGCTCAATAGCACAGTTATTTCCAATAGTTATCTCTCCCTTTCCAATTGCCTCCATTCTGACACCGGGAAAAATTCTAGTTTTTCTCCCAATACTAATTTTTCCACATCCCTCAATAAAACATGGTTTTCCCATATAAGACATTCTACCTATATGTTTAAAAAATGGTCTATATATTAATATTCTCAAGGCCCATATATATTTTATTGGATGCATTCTAATCCTCCATTACTTCTTTAAGCCAACTTCTTAAAGAGTATTTTTCATATATTTGTCTATCTATTTCTTTATATGCTTCCTTAAAAAACACATTATCTAAATTTATTTTTCCATCATATAAATAAATGTTTTCCGGACAATAAAAATCATAATTTACTATATCCTTATTTGTAGTGATTATTTTTTTCTTTGCTCCTAATGCTTCAATTACCCTAATGGTTAATCCCATTTGTCCCGATTGTGCTGAATCCAATACGCACTTTGAAGTCAAATATATATCGTTCATTTTCTCTCCTTTTAATGGAATATAATGAAATTCACTATATTTTGCCTTTCTCATCTCCTTATTCATAATTTTTCTATAAAAGTATACTATTGGCGATGGGAAATAAAAATAAATATATTGACGCGGATAACCATATTTTAATTGCTCACTCATCATATTTATAAATTTATATTTTTTTGGATGAGCTGTACCTATAAAGCAAAAATCATATTTAAAATCTTTAATATCTTTCTTTCCCATTTCCTCATAAATTTTAGAATAGAATAATGGTAAAAATTTAAGTCTGGGATTTTCTTCGACATCTTGCCTATCAAAAGAGTAACATCTATCAAAAAATCTTTGAATATGCTCTATATACGGAAAATTTCTTTGCGAATCCCACTGATATAAAAGGAATTTTGCATTTACTTGACATTTCTTAATTTCACCAATCATATCCTCACTAAAAGAAAGAGATTGACCCGAAATTAAAAAAACTACATCATATTTCTTACTACGAATCGTCCGCATAATCTCATTAAAATATTTTTTTATATAACTATAAATTATTTTTTTATTGATTCTAATAGTTGCTTTTACCCAAGCATTCGTACTCGGACGGTCGTCGAAGAAGTCTACTTCATAACCCATATTATTCAATTCTTCTATAATAATCTCTGGATAATTAAAAAAACGTGGCATAATAAGTAGCAGTTTCATTAACAATTCCCCCCAACTTTATTTATTCATAATTTCTTGAATTTTCTTTCCATCACCCCATACAGCCTTTGAATCATAAGGTCTATCCGGAAAAGCACCATATTCAAGCTTAATATTATAATTATTTTCTTTGATAAATCTTTCTACTCTATCTGACAATTTTTCTGGTTTACCAGAACAAATATTTATAATTCCATTTATGTCACTTTGGCTAACAACTGCAGCTACTTGTTCAGCAAATATATCATAATCAACAAAATCATATTGATTTTGTCCCGTAGTAAATGGAAATTCCTTTTTTCCTGCTTCTACAGCTGCTGTAATTTTTGAAAAAATTGAGTTCCCAAATTTAGAATTTCCAACAATATAATAACCTCTTAGCCATTGAAAAATGGTATCGTTTTGTTTACATACCATTTCTGTCAGCTCTCTTAATGCATTTTTTCCAATTCCATATGGTGTAACTGGATGACATGGTGTTGATTCATTAATACTTCCTTCGAAAAAGCCAATCTCATGCATACTACCAAGAACCGTAATATGCTTGCATCCTGATTCAGCCATACTCCTAATAAATTTATAATGTTTAGGCAAGTCATCTATATGAGCATTGGAATAATGAACAAATCCTTCTCTCCAAGCCAAATGCAAAAGCACATCTGGTTCATCAAAATATTCATATGGACTTTCAACTTCAAAAAGATTACATATTTTTTTCTGGGCACGTTCATCTACATGATTAACTTTAATATCTGCAGCAATAACCTTATGTCCTCTATTTAAAATAGCTTCAACAATTCCTTGACCAAGATAACCATTAGCACCAGTTACTAATATTTTCATTCTATATTACTCCTCTGATTTTTTTATAAGCATTTTATTTTCTTTAAATATTTCTCATATTCAAAATGATGCTGCCTTGCTGTTTTACACAATTGCAAAATCATATCAATCTTGTGCACTTTTAACATTAATCTCTCTTAAAAATATCCCTTGTATAAACTTTATCCTTTACGTCCTCAAGTTCCTCACTATATCTATTCGCAATAATCGCATTGCTCATTTTCTTAAATTTCTCTAAGTCATTCACTACTTCTGAGCCAAAAAACTTTACTCCATCTTCCAGTGTTGGTTCGTATACTACCACCTTCGCTCCTTTTGCTTTAATTCTCTTCATAATACCTTGTATCGCAGACTGACGAAAATTATCACTGTTAGACTTCATCGTTAATCGATACACTCCAATTACTACTTCGGTTTCCCTGCTTCTGTTCCATTCTCCCTCTGAATAACTGTAAGACCCTGCCATCTTTAAAACCTGGTCTGCAATAAAATCTTTTCTGGTTCTATTGGACTCTACAATTGCAGTTATCATATTCTGGGGTACATTCTGATAATTCGCAAGTAGCTGCTTTGTATCTTTCGGCAAACAATAACCACCATAACCAAAAGACGGATTATTATAATGTGTACCAATCCTAGGGTCAAGGCACACACCTTTGATAATCTCTTCTGTGTTTAATCCTTTCGTCTCGGCATAGGTATCAAGTTCATTAAAATAACTTACCCTCAAAGCAAGGTATGTATTTGCAAACAATTTAACCGCTTCTGCTTCTGTAAAGCCCATATGAAGAACTGGTACATCTTTTTTCTCTGCACCTTCAATCAATAAGTCTGCAAAAATTTCTGCTGTTTTTCTGCTATCTTCATCACAACTCACAATAATTCGGCTTGGATATAAATTATCATAAAGAGCTTTACTTTCTCTCAAAAATTCTGGACTAAAAATTATATTCTTCGTTCTATACTTTTCTCTCACTGATACTGTATAGCCAACCGGAATGGTTGATTTTATAACCATCATTGCTTTCGGATTAACTTTTAATACAAGTTCAATTACACTTTCTACTGCCGAACAATCAAAAAAATTTTTATTGCTGTCATAGTTAGTTGGAGCTGCAATAATTACAAAATCTGCATCTCTATAGGCTGTTTCACCATCCGTAGTAGCAGTCAAATGAAGAGTTTTCTCTGTCAAATACTTCTCAATATATTCATCCTGAATTGGACTGATTCTTTTATTAATCTTTTCTACTTTTTCCGGTACGATATCTACCGCTGTCACTTCATGATGTTGAGATAGCAACACTGCCAGTGACAATCCTACATAACCAGTTCCTGCAATCGCAATTTTCAAATCTTTCTTTTCTTTCATTTCATTATACCTTCTTAATCACTAAATAATTTCCCAACATATGAATCTCTTTCATATATTTATTACTTTTAGTAAACTTCTATCCTCGCCCCATTATTCCTTCTAATACTATAATTCTCTCTCTTCCTATGCTCTCAAATCCCTTATATCTTTCCGCTGTAACAGTTACCGTTGCATGTCCCAGAACATAACTCAAATCTTCTACTGCCATTCCTCTTTCCAGGCATTTTACAGCGAATGTATCACGCAATGCATAAAAGTTATAAGAAGGAATTTCTATTTTTTCCAAAAGCTTTCTAAGCCTTATCTGTTCCCTTCTTGGATCCGGAATCTTTCCGCCTTTAGCTTCCAGTACATAACCTTCCGTATTTCGTAAAGTTCTTAATCTTTGCTTCAGGCTGTCCGGTATCGGAATCTCTCTTCTGGTACTCTCCGCCACAGGCATGGCAACCAGAATCGTCTTTTTTCCTTCTGCTCCGTTGTTCTGGATTCTCTGCACGGTATTCTGAATCTTTACAGTACCCTTCGCAAAATCAATATCCGTCCATCTCAATCCACAGATTTCACCGATAAGCAGTCCCATTTTCAAAGTAAGGCTGACTGCGAGATATTTATTCCCGTTATCTTCCTGCTCCAGTTCTGCTTCAAGCTTCTGCTGCTCCTGCTCATTCATGACACGGATAGTTTTCTTGTCTGCCCTGACACGCACCGTATGTTCCAGTCCGAGGTTTACCGTATCAACATCTGCTACCTGTAAAAAACGCTTTAACAGCATAATCAGCAGATTTATGTTTACTTCCGAAAATTTGTTGTTTCGCATTTCTTCTACAAATGCATCAATATCCTGTATCGTAATCTCCCTGACACTGACCTGCCCAAATCTTGGAAGTATATGCTTCTCCGCAAGATTGCTGTATTTTAAAAATGTCAGCGGATTTAATTTATTCTCATTGTCTTTTTTCCATACCTGATAACATTCGTCCATGCAATATGCCATATCTCTTTCCCCTTTCATTTATATCATCTTAGTTAATTGCGAAACTCATAATTTATCTTTATTGTATATGCAAATTGAACAATTACTAAGAAGGTACTATGAGGCGGTCGGCACTTAGATGCTGTATTTTAGCATCTTAGTACCGCTACCCACGCACTAGGGAGGGACCCGGTAAACCGGGAAGATTCCCTAGTGCCATAGCTGAATGTAGCGAGAGCGTGCCTTCGTGTAGTGTTTCATTTGCATATACACTTACAAAAATTTAAGTGTTTCGCAATTACCTAATATCATCTGCAGAAAAAGGCATGCTCCGCCATTACCCCAAAACAAGCTCTCTTATGATGCGGCACTCCTGTTCTCTCTGTCAGCAATCATTTACCGGGGGCATACACCCCTCAGTTTCGGATTGATTTTTTTTCAAAATTTATCGCAGATATTATCTAATCTACGAAATAATCTTTTTCAACAAAACACTATCATTATAGCATATATTACTTTTTTTTCAACATTTTTTCTAAACAAATTCTAAAATTCATTTAAAAATCCCTTATAAATACAGGATTTTAGGTTTATTTTATCTTTAATCCGTCAGAAAAATTGTCAGCGACATATTCGGTTCAGTATTCTAACTTTTTTACTCTGATTCAGTGATTAGATAATATCCACGATTACCTTTACCTCAACATTGCTATTTTTTAAAAAAAGAAGCCATTGCAATACATATTGCAACGACTTCTTTTTTAATTACTCCCTTTATATTCTGTTTTCTCGGCAATTATCCTGCATCACTTCCTGCAAAAAGCCATGCCATAAAAAATGCGTAGTGCTTGTACAAAAGCTCTGACAAGCGTTCCAATGAAAATTTGAGTTTCATTCCAAACATGGTATTGTCCTCATCTCTCATGGTCAGAAGCTCTCGATACTGATTCTTTTCCTCTTCATCCAGTTTATCACTGCCCAGCAGGAATTTAAATCGTCTGATTTCATCTGCAAGCAACTCCGACAAGGAAAACAGCAACTTCATTAATCCATATCCATGAGTTCCTGCTGCAGTCTGCTGTAATCGGTTCTTCCTTCTTTGATGAAGTTTATGGCAGATGACGGGTGGCTGTTGAAAATTCCTGTGAGCAGATATGGAATATCAAATCCCCAGTCATAGTCTTTCTTCATCTGAAGCATGTATTTTTCTATAAAATCCATGATAACGGACAGATTGTAACGCGGATTTTTTAAGAATGCAAGCAGCGATTCCATAAAGCAGTTTCCTGCACCTCTTCCCATACCGCATACCGTTGCATCCAGATAGCTGATTCCTGCTGTCAGTCCCTCGATTGTATTGGCAAATGCAAGATTCTGGTTGTTGTGTGCATGAATACCGATTTTCTTTCCGGTCTTTGCCGCAATATTAAGATAAATGTCTGCCAGTCTGCGGATCTGCTCCGGATAAAATGCCCCAAAACTGTCCACAAGATAAATCACATCAACACAGGAATTTGCAAGAAGTTCAAGACCATTTTCCAGATCTTTGTCATTTACCTTTGATACTGCCATGAGATTTGCAGAAGTTTCATATCCCTTATTCTTTGCATCCTCAATCATCTCGATTGCAGACGGAATCTGGTGGATATAGGTTGCGGTGCGGACAAGATCTATCACACTGTCTTTTCGATCAATAATGTCTTTCTTATAATCTGTTCTGCCCACATCCGTCATTACTGCAATTTTCAAATCAGTTTCATTGTTTCCTACAATCTCACGGATCGCTTCTTCATCACAGAACTTCCATTTGCCAAAATCTTCTACTTTAAAAATATCTTTGGAAGCTTTATAGCCAAATTCCATATAATCGACACCCGCCTGGACGTTTGCCTGATACAGTGCCTTTACAAATTCATCTGTAAATCTGAAATTATTTACCAGTCCTCCGTCACGCAGAGTACAGTCTAATACTTTAATATCCGGTCTCCATGAAACTAATGTTCCTTTTGTTTTTTCTGCCATTTCTTATTCCTCACTTTTTCTATTTACTTTAATGGTTTAAAGCCTGTTATACTTTAAACCATTAAAGTTTATGTGTTATATTAAATCACACTTTATAGATTTTGTCAAGATTACTTTGGCGGATAAACAACAGAAAAATGCCTGAGCAATTAAG
>ERZ773156.847-NODE-847-length-24700-cov-4.56166_pt1 | contig 24700 bp, 36 predicted proteins | sample MGYA00511895_ERZ773156 | MGnify/ENA primary metagenome ERZ773156 (study PRJEB29015, sample SAMEA2737850) | human gut metagenome | biome: human gut; feature: human-associated habitat; material: faeces | place: China | collected 2012 ... | reverse complement strand
TATACTTTACATATCGGAGGAAAAATTATGGCTCAAACGACATCATATAAAAAGCAACGTGTACCAATAACAGAACTTTTGCAAAATTCCATCAAAACCTTGCGTAAACAATACAATAAGCGTGGAGATATTTTATCCAAGGAACTTGACAAGGGTGCTTCTTACATTTCGCAAATAGAGAATGGAAAAATTAAAGAAATTGACTTTGATTCCTTGATGTGTATTTTTAAAGCAATCTATTCTGTTCCAGAAGTTGAATTTATAAAGTTATTTTCCAGTTATATTGACTCACTCCTAATAGAGCAAACAAAGTCTCAGTTAGTTAAAGAAAACTGGATTCATATATTCCTTGTCCAAGAAATACCATATCCAGTAACAGATTGGGTTATCAATTTCATACAAAACAAATTAAATAGTCTTGGAAAAAGTCCTTATGATTTAATACAAGAAATCAACAGGAATCATCAGCTTCAAAGCTGGTATTATGGATCAAATTATTATCCAAACAAGGCTTATGTTATTGCACAGGAACCCTCCGTATATGATAGTTTAGAAGAATTCAAGCTTTCAATAACAACAGTTTACAAATTAGAGGACAATTATATAGATGATATATTAAATCGTAAGATCACATCAATCAACTATATCAATATGGAGATTATTTTTAGACAACTTTTTTCCATGGAATCCGATTATCTTCCTTCGGTTCTTGAAAAAGTCTCTAAAATTATGATTGATAATAACTTTTTAAATACATTTGAACGTTATGATTTTCTTCAAAGAAAAAACTCTTCAATAGTATCAGAAAATTCGCAAGAATTTATCTTTTACGATAAGTTGGTTACTAATTATAAAGAAAAATACCAGAAATTGAAATCAGAAGTATTTGATAAGATAGATGATTCTCTGGAAAATTATTATAGGGCCAATTCTGCCTATTCATGTGAAACTATTGATAAAATGTTGAAAAATTTCGATTCAGATCCTGGCTTAATGTTAGCCATATTATCAGCTTCCGTGTATGAAATTCCTATGGACTTTCACTATCGCTTTATGGAAGATTTTCGTTCCCTACTTAAGAAATATTCTAAAATTGACCCTTACCAATAACACAAAAGCCTACCAGATCTCACTCCGGTAGGCTTCTCTTATGCAATTCTGTCATTGATGGCTTCCAGATCATGGAGCATACACGGATCAATATCCAGGCATTTTGTTTCGTCCCTGTTACCTTCCAGATCCCAGGCCAAAGTGTCATTCATCACAGTACAAGTTCTCTTAAACGTGTCAAGATCCCTTAACGGCGCAAATACTTCGCCTTGCAAAATAGCCCCTGCATCGTAGTCCACAATCTTTCCGTCATTGAAATAAATTTCAACATGGAAATTATCCTGTGGTTTCACTTTTAGCACTACTGGAAAGAAATCCTCGCTCATAAATCAACTTCTCCTACATTCCAAAAAACTGATACCATCTAGCAATGATGATTTCTCTATTGGCCCATAAATATTTTTGGATCTTCTTCAAATCATTCTGCGGAATCTTTCCCTTATTATGCTCCAATTCGATAGAATCTCTGGTAATCCAAAATTTCGTGCCATTTTCTATCTGAGTTCCCTTTGAAACATGGACATGAATAGGTTCATCATTTTCCCTAGACCAAAAATATATTTTATAACCCATAAAGTCAAGTAAGGCACTAGGCAATTCTATCACCTGCCTTTTCTCTTGCGATTTCCCAAACCAGAGACTCATTATTTCTCAAGTACTGTTCAAGCTGCATTAATTCTGTCTGGGAAAATCCATAACTCTTATAGATCAATTTATTCGGATATTTTCCCTCTGCAAAATCAAACTCACCTTTATCATTTGCCCTTTCAAAATAAACTGTAATTTCATCAAAGCCATTTCTCTCTTCAATGTCTGAGAAAGTCATTACTACATTATCTACGGTGCTATAATAGTTTTTCATGGTCGCACATCCTCCTTGTTGTCTTTATTCCACTACAATATCCAGATCTTCATAGATTCCAACCTTAATCTTCTCACCAAACCGTGAAAATGCCGGAACCCAGTCTTCTTCGGCCTTGTAGATCAATACCGTTTCTCTCATAGGGTCAACAATCCAATATTCACGGACACCTGCTGCCAAATACAACGCCTGTTTGCGCCCATAATCCATCTGTTTACTGGACGGGGAAACGATCTCTATAATCCAATCCGGTGCGCCCTGGCAACCTTTTCCGTCTATTTTATCTGGATCACAGATCACCGATAAATCCGGTTCCACATAGTTTGTCTTTCCCTCAGTTTCCAGGAATACGGCAAATGGTGCTGGAATCACTTCACATTTTCCATTCTTAGATTTGATATAATTATAAATCTGAGCGTGTAAAGCACCTACAAGTCTCTGGTGTCTTGTGCTAGGCGGTGCCATCATATAGATTTTTCCGTCTATTAGTTCTGCCCGCTCTCCGTCTGGAAGTGAGTAAATGTCCTCTACCGTATAAGTGTTGTTTGGCAATGGCATAAAACCTCACTCCTTTCCTTGGAATTGCCCACTATTTCTTCCCCGTCAATGCATCTAATTGTGATCGTGTAATTTTTCCTTGTTTCCATAAGCTGATCATTTCCCCGATCAATTCATACTCAGCGCGGGATTCATCCCACGCCTTTCTGAATTCTGGATCAGTCTGTCTTTTTTGCTCGATTACTTCACTTACATTACTTTCTTTGAATGGCATAAGTTTCACCTTCCTTTGGTTATATTATACTATCTGCACCGATTCAACTCAAGGGAATTTTCCCTATTGGCGTTATCCCAATTTTCGCAACATCCAACTAGCAAGTTTCCACGTGATCTTGTGGGCATATTTGCGTTCCATCTGGTACATGAAGATTGAATTTACCCTATTGGCAAAATCTTCCGGAAGGGCGGCTCCCTTTAGAGAGTTACATGCAACGCAACACGCTTGTAAATTTTCTACTGTATCTGGGCCATTTTTTGTCAGTGGAATGATATGATCCAGCGTCATTTGATTTATGTTCATTTCTCTGCCGCATAATGCACATCTTCCATTTGCGTTTTTATATAATAGTCTCTTCACATCATTGGAATATTCCTTCCTATAAATTTTTCGCTTCTTCTCTAACCCATTCTTTTTCATTGCTTCTTTCCATACTGCTTTCGCTTCTCTGATTCGTGCCGCTTCTTCTGGGTCTAACCATTTCCATACAATCTTTTGCGTCACAGTATCATACACATAGAAATAGAATGTAAATCCCTTGTCGCTTTGCATATACTGGATTGCTTCGTTTGCGTCGGTGAACTCATATGCTTCTGCTGCATTTTCTATTTTGACTCCTTTGCTTTCTGGTGTTATGCCGCTGATATATCTAGTTCCGTCTGTAATTACTATAGCCATTTTTCCTATTTCTCCTTATCTTTTTTCCTCCGCCACCAATTTGGCAGCAGAGGTTTACATCTTGTCAATACTCGGTAAAACATAAGATATGATGGAACGATGGATTGTTGATTGTCGGCAAAATCAAGATACTTTGCCGGATATGTATAATGTCCTCTTCCGTCAGACTCGTTTCGTTTCCGTCTGCGTCTGCTTCGCCACAAATGATAAGATTGCCTACAAGCATCGCTTCGCCCCGTCCATTAACGGCTGAGACTTGCGGTTCTGCCTTTAACAGTCCTTCATCGTCACAGATAATATCATAACGTTTTCCTCTAATTTCCCTGTTGGCTATCTCTATGCAGTCACAGCCAATCAGACGGCAATAGTTTTCTAAACCGTTTACCGTTACTATCCTAACTTCGTCATTTTCCATATCTAAAAATAATGCTATCATGCTGATCTCCTTCCAATTAATCGTTCTGCAGTTGCCTTGATCTTATTCATTTCCCGGTAAAATTTCCCGTCAAGAATCCCCAATTCCTTGCAAATTTCCCTGTTGTTCATGCCGTCCAATTTGCACCAGATGATTGCCTGTTGCATCTGCGGAAATGCCTTGACCGTTGTTTCCAATACCTGTTGCTCTATGGCTACATTTTCCATGTACTGATCTTCATAAATGTTATCGAAGAACACTTTGTCCTCGTCCATGATGTCTAGGCTTAGAATCAATTCTGGCGGGATTCTCTTGGCGGCATCTTGCTTGTTGAAATACTGTTGTACTGCTGCCCGCATATATCCCCACGCCACCACAGTAAATGGAATGTTGGCTTTCGATTCCTCACGGTTGAGATATGCCAGAACGCCTTGCAAGTATCCCAGAACCGCTATGTCATAGAAATCTTCTATCGAAAACTTGTTTACGTGTAGAAACTTGTATACGATGTTGTGATGCGCTGCAGCAAAGTCCCGCTCTTGTGTGCTTAAAGGTTCCAATCTTGCCATCATATCACCCCCAGAAGAACCGCCAACTTATATAATAGCTTGCGTCTGCTCTCTTCTTCCCTGGCCTGCTGCCATTTGTGTCGTTCCAGATAGTATAACTGTTCCTCTACCTCCAGGTAACGTCTGAGTTCTTTAAGATTCAAACTGTCGAACTCTGTAGACTGTCTGGGGTCGATGATCTCAACCCCATCAGCGTTCGTTTCAATGCGGAAACTAAATTCTTTCATCATAATGCTTTGCCCTCCTGCTTCTTCGGCTTTTCCTCAGCCCATTTTGTCCCATTACCCGTGTAGTTAAGCGCCGGGTGTGTAATGGTACTATGTCCGATCCGCTCCACTAACCCCTCTTTATCTGTTACCACTGCCATCGTTACAACCTGTTTATCCATGTTCTTCTCCTCCTATTCCCATGCGTGAACCTTATAACCCGCTTGTCGCATTGACTCGGCGAACCTATCACGTTCTTCTTTACTGGTAAAACATCTGGTATACTCTGCGCCACGTCCGGTAAATGCTACTCTGTATATCATGCCTGTCCTTCTGCCCTCGTAACCTCCGGGGCGGGAATTTAATCAATAAATGAAATTTATAAGATTGATTGGTTCATGATCCGTAATTCTTTCTTCAATATCATCCCGGTCATACTGTTCATACACTTGTGCCTGGTATAAACCGCTACCATCTGAATATTGTTCCAGTGCTTTTAGTACATAAATGTAGTTGTGGGTGTTAATAACTTTTTCTTTTATCAATCTCTGCTTGAATTTTCTCGTCATGTCCTGTCCTCCTATAATCCGCATTTAGCAACAACGGTTCTTGCATCTTTGCTCATTGGCGGCAATGGCTGACCATATGCCAACATCTGATAGATTCCCAGCAGTTCAACCCATGTCTGGAAACTGATGTTCTCAAGTCCGGGAATCTTCTTTCCGGCGGTTCCTCTGATGCAAAGTTTTTGAAGTCTGGCAAGTGCCGACTGCCTGCGGTGATTCCTGATGGTTTCAACGATCCTCTTCATGGTGTTCTATCCTTTCTCCCCTCCCACCCTTGATCGAGTGGGAAGGATTGAATTGTATTTACTTAACGTAAAGTCTGCGGTACTGGCTGATTCTCTGGTATTCTGCAAGGGAACCTAAATCTGCTTCAAGTCGCTTGCTGTCAAGCGTCCGGCGCTCACAAGTGGAAACCTTTACGGTGAAATCTGAACCTGTCTCAGTCAGTTTCTGGTTGATGTCCAGATATCCGATGATCTCACGCTCTACTGCGAATAACTCAGCGTCTAACTGTTCTTTCATGGCTTTAAGGCTTCTATAATCAGCTACAAATTTTTCTAACTCTTCCATCGTTCTACACATATCGGAATCCTCCTCATTATCTTCAGTCTGGTTTATAGTTGGTTGATCGAGTCACCGCTTCAACCATTCCCGGCTATTCCTGTTTTCTTCGCCGTACACGGTCACGGGTATATGGAATTGAAGTTCTAAGGTTTTCGACCTTATCGGTGTTCTCTGTATCAACCTTGTGACTATATAGTACACCTATTTCGAGTGTATGTATATTGACATAGTTAACAAAATAAGCACTTATTTTTAGTGCATGTTGTACACTTATTTTAAGAGTATATCTAATTCTTTCCATACACTTGAAAAAAGTGTGTGTTTATGCTATCATATATGAATAAGGGAGGGTCATTTCATGCTCAGATATAAAATTGATGTATTGGAAGAATTAAAAAATAAAGGTTATAGTTCTTATAAACTAAGGAAAGAAAAATTGATGGGTGAAGCCCAGATTCAAAAAATTAGAGACAATGAGCTAGTTAGTAAAGAAACATTGAATACTATTTGCAAATTGTTAAACTGTCAGCCTGGTGACATTTTGGAATATGTAGAAATAGAAGAAAATTAATATGTGACTAATATATACACTTGTTATGGGTGTGCATTATGCACTAATAATGAGTGTATTTTTGTATCTTTTGCTAATAGACATGCACCTATTTTAAGTGTACAATCAAATCATCAAATAGATGAGGTACACAAAATAGGAGGTATTCATATGGCAGACGTTTATAAGATGGTAACTGATAAAATCATAAAAGAATTAGAGAAAGGGAACATCGTTTGGGAACGTCCATGGACAGGAACTAGAAGCGGAGCCTACAACAGGATCACAAAAAAACCGTATTCTTTACTTAATCAGATTCTTCTGGGACGGGACGGCGAATGGGCAACGTTCAAGCAATGGACAGACTTAGGCGGCCACATCAAGAAAGGCGAAAAATCCTCTTTTGTAACCTTCTGGAAAATGCAGACCTACACAGAAACCCAGGAAGACGGCACAGAAACAGAAAAGATCATTCCACTGCTGAGATATTACAATGTATTTCACATTAGCCAGGTAGAAGGCGTTGAACCTTTAAAAGATGCAGAACTGATTGAGAATCAGCCAATTGAAGAAGCGGAAACCATTCTTAACAACTACTGGACACGGGAAGGAATCACAGTGGAGCAGGAAGCAAGTAATAGAGCGTATTACTCGCCTATGCGGGATCTGATTCATCTCCCACTGCTGGGACAGTTTCAGAAAGTTGAAGAATTTTATTCTGCGGCGTTTCATGAATCCATTCATTCTACAATGAAAAAATCCCGTTGCGACCGGGAACACGAAAATAAATTAGTTGCGTTCGGGGAAGAATACAGTTTCGAAGAACTCGTGGCAGAGTCCGGAAGTGCAATGATTATGAATCTTCTAGGGCTGGAAACGCCACACAGTTTTAGAAATACCGCCGCATATATCCAAAGTTGGATCAAGGTACTTAAAAATGAACCTAAATGGATTGTATCGGCATCCAGCAAAGCAGAGAAAGCCGCTAAATACATCTTAGGAATTGAATAAAAGCGTAAAAAAATGGCTAGGGGAAAGCGATCCTCTAGCCTTTATTTTATGCCCGTTTGGGTGGTGGTAATGTGTCGGGGTACTTAAAACTCTAAAATGGATGTGTATTTCTGTAGAAGGTATAAGCTGCTTCATCTACATACTGGCCAGAAAAATTTTGCCGATATCGCCATCTGCCATAAATCATCTCTTCATTCTACTCTTATTTATTTTTTCATCCAACTCATTTTGTAATACTTGAATTTTTTTAATGGTTTCTGGCTTGTCTACCTCTTTAGTAATAATCTCAGTTTTTGTACCCTTCTGAATTAATTCACTAATACGATTTTTATATTTTTGAATTTCTTCATCCATTTGCTTTTGAGTATATTTTTTGTCTGTAGGAAGAGCTTGAATTAATTCCTTTTGTTCTTCATCAGACAAGTTTCGCATTAGGGCAAGTGCCGTAGTCTTAGTGACAATTCCAGTAGTAACTAATTCATCTAACTCAGGTATCATATCAGCGAGCATCTTGTAATTCTGTAAAGTATCTACTGATATATCCATTTGTGCTGCAAGGTCTGATTGAGATTTAACTACCGAACTATTCGGTAATTTTTCAGGTCTACCTTCTCTCACCCCATAGATTCTCTCAAGTTCCTTGATGCATCGGCCGAGTTTCACCGGATTTGGATTGCCAATGCCGCGCTGTCGAATATTTGTTTCGAGGAGATCAAGTAATACCTCATCCCCAGGTATCGCCAATTCACCGACCCCTTTGATCTTCTTGGCACATAGCAAGATAATCTTCAACCGCATTATGGAAATCATCTCGTAAATCATTGTAGCTTTCACCCTCGTATGAAATCAAAGAACGGATTCCCTGGACCTTGCCAAAGAAAACACCATCTTCTTCTGATACTTCCACGCTTCCAATATAGCCCTTATATTCCATAGTGTTTTGACCTCCTCTCCCCAAAAATTTGCCCCAATGTCATCTCAAATGCCACTTATGGCACTATCCATAAAGTTATTCGCAGATCAGCGAAAAACGCCTTTCTATTCCCGGCGCTTCATGCTACAATACCTTTGGGTGCCACCATAACAGTAGGCGGTTGATCCTTCTACGGATGGACTGTGACCCTCCGTCCATTTGGACGGAAGATCGGATTGAGATTTTGGCAAGTCCGAAGAATTCGGTTTTGGCATCACGTATTGATTCCCATGATCTCCACTATGTTGAATTCCATACAATCTTTCTAATTCTTTAATGCGTTTTCCCACTTTTTTAGCAGATCCACCAATTTCACCACGTCTACGAAGAAACCCTCATGGGAATCTGGCAGAAGGAGGGCTTAGCCAATGAGTATTGCTGATGTAATAGCACTGTTAAGTTTATGCTTTACGTGCTTCGGACTCGGCTACAAAGTTGGCCGGGATAGTAATAAGACACAGAAATAGCCGCCCCATACCCTGCAAAAGTGTGAGCGGCTTTTCTAAGTCAAACATATAAATGCGGGATCAACCGTCTATCGGTGGCATCCCTTTGTTTATAATATACCATTCTTGATTGTGATATGCAAGAACTTTTTGTGGAGCGCAAAATTGCGCTGTATCCGGGGGGTGGCTTAAACTATGGGAAAGCAAGTACCTCGGATATAAGGTATAGGGCCGAAAAATGGCGAAGCAAAATCACTAAAAAAATATTCTTTCCATCGCAATTTACTATATTCGCTAAATTCCTAACGCCTCTTTCTTCTTTTCTTCAAATTCTTCCTGTGTAATTGCACCAGAATCTAAAAGATCTTTATATATCTTTATTCTATCTGCTCCATTAGTCAAAGGCACTACATACTCAATTTTAGCTGTTGAATATAACCATAATCCAAAAAATAACATTGCAATGACCTGTACCTCATATAAATTAAACCTAAAACCATGAGACATATATCCGATAGCAAACATAATGACAGCCATGATATCAAGTATTATTATCAATGGAGTCCTTTTATTTTTTATCACACATAATAATGTCATTATAAAAAATAAAAGGCTACCAAATAAAAAGAAGATATACCTATCATCAAAATAGGCATGAACTACATTGAACATTTCATTTAACGCTTTACATCCTGTCAAAAATATTAATCCAACATTCTTTTTTTCAAAAAATAATAAGCCAGACATTCCCCATAAATATATCAAAGCCATAACCGTTCGGATTGTTATTGTATCTACTCCACTGCGTACAATATCTTTTATTATATACCATCCAGTAATAGCAAAACACAAACTAGCAATTAACGCTAATATTTTTTCTTTTCCATCATTTGATTTCATTCCTGTTTTCTCCTATATCAGCTTGAGAAGTTGCTGCTTTTTTGTTTCAAATTCTTCTTGTGTTATAATTCCTTGATCTAATAATTCTTTATATTTTTTTATTTCATCCGCAGCACTTTGAATTTGTTCTATGTTATTTTCACTCTTTCTATTTTTATCCGGAATAAATTGGACATGAATAATTGCAACTATAAACAGCATCCATCCATAAAACCACCATAATCCAAAACTATAACCTTTACTTTTGGCTATATTTGCCGGAATTAATGCTAACACCGCAGATATACATAATACCATAATACTAAATCCCATTTGTATATTCCTCCTAAATAATATTTTCAAATATCTTTTGAAATATTGTATTAATATTTTTTGTATTGCACATAATGATCTTTGTCTGTGCTAATGCACCAGTAGATTTTATTTTATAAAACATGCTATGTGACATCCACTTTATTAACATAACCACAGCATCTACTTCTACTCCAGACAAATTATATGTCTCTGACTCCATAAATACGCTATTTGGAAATTTATATTTTAGTTCCGGCAAAGCACTAGAAACATGTCCTACAAACAAATACCTTTTCGACTGCAAAACATCTAAATCGAATGTAATATCTTTGTTTTCTACTTCTGGTGTATTTAATTCTTCTATAAACTGTTCTTGATACTGTAACCTTTTTTTCAAATCTACAATTTCTGAATCTTTATTTTCAATTACTTTTAGCAATTTATTATTTTCAGAAACTAACGGTGCCGTTTGCTTAGAATTATTTGCTGTAATTTGAAGTGACAATGTACTTTTTTCTTGTGCCAATATATTAATTTTATGTTCCTTATCTGCAATCACTTCTTGTAAATTAGTAATTATATTTTCATACCGTGTTGTTAAATCTTGATTCGTAATTTTTTCCCAGGAAAAGTCTTTATAATATTGTTTCTGCATAATGGCAAACATCTTATATAGCACATCCATCTCGTACATACATAATATTGTCTGATAAACCATCTCATAATTATCTGGAATACATTCTCTTGATAACGTTAACTTTGTAAAACCTTGTTTTTTCTCTGTAACCAATTCCATATATTTTCTGGTAACATATGATTTAAAATAATTTCTTATTAATCCATTTACATCTGGAATATATAAAATTTCTTCTTTATAATAATCTTGGTTTCCAATAGAGGTCATTACATTATACCACCCTGTACCACCATTCTGATCCGCAATAATATCTTTAGTAAATATTTCTATTTGTCCTACGATACCAGTTCTTGCTTGTGCCAGTCCATTCATGCTATGAGATTTCATATTACTATGAATATAATCATCTAATTCGTTCTCTTCTATTTGTAAATACTTAGCCAAATCACATCTTCTGTTCGTAAGATATTTATCGAATAGCTTTGATCTAAGTACATACTCTACTCCACTTCTATCTCTATTAGACATATAATAGTAAAACTCACTACTATCGGTACAGAATATCAATGCATTGTCAAATGTATTTTTATCTGTTACATAAAAAGTATAATACAAATTATATTTATCTTGTTCAAAATCAAAATCCTTTAATATCTTATCTGGTTCAGTAAACACTTCCGATTTATAAAACAGAAAATGAAGATAATGATTTTCAGTATCTGTCACACTAAATTTAGGAGCATTTTTTATAGTTCCAGTAGTTGCATATTGCTTTTCCCAGTCTGTAAAAGTCTTCTTAATATATGGACATCTTTTAGAATATAATAAATCCGCAAGTTCTATTATTTCTGGTGTATCATCTATGCAATCTGCGATTACAAGTATTGCATCCATATAAATACTCCGTGTAAATACCTCTATTATAGTCCTTTCCTCGTCCAATTTCTGTACGAGTCTATCATTATTTTTTAGATTCAAAGTTTCGTAGATTTGTTGTAATTCATCATAACGTTTATTATGAATATCTATAAAAAGAAGTGACATTATGGCATATTTCATACCAATCTTTCGCTGATCCGGTGTTAATTTCATACGCTTGCCCTCTCCCCACGTTTTTCTTCTATTATAGGTCGCTCTATTACCTCTCGTCAATCACAATTTTCGCACATTATTCCACCATACAAACATATTGTACCACAAATTGCACCCATAGCAGCAATCACGGCATAGCCCGCAAAATAACTCCCGTTGATGATCCGGTTGTAAACACCTGCATCAGCCGCAGAAATGGCATATATAGACTTGGCACAGTTGATTTTCACATCATAAGCCTTATAAAAGAAGACCATCGCCAGAAGATAAAAGGTAGCAGTCATGGAATACAATATCACTCTCCGCAATCTGAAAGCGCATGAAATCGTAGTTTCATTTTTGGGACTTTTTTCACCTCTCATTGCCATTTTCCTCCTCAAATTCCGTCTTTTCTCAAAATTATAGTCTTTTTAATGACTATGGTCAAGTCTGCGACCACATTCTAAGATTAAAACTAGAATGTAACGGAGGAATGATGGTATGATTGATTATAGTCCTTTCTGGGAAACTTTGAAGAATTCCAGTGAAACAACATACACTTTAATTAACAAGCACCATCTGTCCAGTTCCACGTTGGATAAACTTCGCAACAATAAGCCAGTAAACACCACAACACTCAATGATCTCTGCCGGATTCTGGACTGTCGCCTGGAAGATATCGCCCAGTACGTGCCATCAGACCAAGATCAGCCATTATAAGATAAGACGTAAAAAAATAGGCATACCAAACAGGATTTCTCCCATCTGATATGCCTATTCATGATTTTATTACATTTCCGCAATCTGTTTTATAAATTCATCTTCTGAATCGACCATTTTATAAGGTGCGTATTCATTGTATGCTTTTGGTTTACTTATTGTTACTAACTGAATATTTTTGCCAGCAAATCTCTGATCTACTTCTTTTGTAAATGTTACTAATTTTTTTCCATGGCGTGTTCTCAACGCAACACTTCCAATTCTATCAAAACGTTTCGCCACTAGATAGCACATTCTCCAGCACCCCCTTAAACTGTTCAATGTCCTTAATTTTACCATCATCATATAAAGTACGCAAGTACAATGAAGTTGCATTTCCAATTTCAAGTTGCTTCAACTGGCAGCAGCCATATTCCAATTCTTCATGCCCTGGTAAACGCAGTCTGGAACCTTGCCCCTACATTTTTCCGCAAGATCATTGATGTACTGGATTTTCCCATCAATCAAGCCTTTCTTCGCTTCCTCTTCTGATTCAAATGTTCCAAGATCAACCTTTTTATTCAATATAGTCACGGAAACCGTAAATTTGCCATCATCAGTCTTAGCAATTTTAGTTTTCATACCTCGATCCTCGAACACGGTATTCAGAAAATGCGTGATAAATACACACGTTTCTGGTCCGTAAATATTGCTCTTTTTACACAGCAGATCTTTGTCCAGATCCACCTTAGAGCCGGGAATAAAATGTTCATCATACCAGATTTTAAAGTTCTGGTAATTATGCCATTCTTCGCAGACAGTTTTCCCCTTATAATATGGCTTCATTCTCTGCACGTTCCGGTTATAGCATCTCTGGATCATGTTATACCATCGAATATAAGAGTCAGAAGTACAATCTACATCGCCGGTTCCCAGATAACCGATGCCTTCATAACTTCTCCTAAAATACCACGGATTCCAGCTTTCGGCCTTATATTCTACGGCGTTCACAATCGCCATAATCTGATCTTCTGTGACTGTTCCATTCTTATCATATAAATCCTTAATCGTCCCATACTGCAGTTCTGTGACTGGATACAGATGCTTATAATAGTTATCCTTTCTATCATTATTTTCGTGCCAAATCATGGTGTTGCTCTTCATGTTATAATTGACAATAAACATTTTAACCACAAGACTACCGGCAGATACCCGCTCTTTCTTATATCCCCATTCCTTTTTACCCTTAATGTACACGTTTCTTTGAAGAGTATAGTACATCTCTTTGTCCGCTTTGGAATAAGATCCTTTCGCCAACACATAATTATCCTGGTCTTTTACAATAATTCTTCCGTAGTTGGAAACCCAGGAATCCTTGTAATCCAACAGGCGCACAAACTTTTCATCTCTGGCGATATGGTCAATTCCAGATGCAGATTTTCGCAAAGTCTGGCTCTGGTTTATCTTCTTATATTTTCTGGGAATCCACATAGATTCATCCAACTGGTACAACTTTAATCCATTTTCGTAGCAGGTTTTCATTCTAGCCGCTACAACACAATCGTTACAAGTTGTTGCCCAGTTCTTGCCATAAATTTTCTTATATTTTGTTACCGGAAGTTCTCTTCCGCATTTTTTACATACTTTAGTTTCAATATTCATGTTCCTCCAATTTCTATAAATCAAAAAAGCAGCAGGACTCGCCCACTGCTTCTGATATTGGCATTTATTTACTTCCCGCCAATCAGGAAATACCCATATATTTTTCGGTATATGTCTTCCGATTTTTGCTAACACTGACGGTGCAATTTTCGCCGCCAGGGTTAAGCTATATGATCTGGTTCGCCCCAGTTATCTTCGTTTTCTAAATCCAATTTGATGATATTCTCCGGTGCCTGCATAAATTTCATTCCTCCATTTGTCCTAAGTTTCAAAAGTGACATGATTTTGTCACTTCTATGTGGTCCAGTAGAATAAAACCGACATGAATTTGTCGATTTTGATACTGCTACTACAAGAGATACATTACTAAAAGAGATACTTAAAACCATCGTTAACTCACGGTTTTATCTCTTCCATAAATGCTTTCTCCCACATATATCATTCTCCATCTGTTGTTGGCATTTACACCGTCAGTTACCACCGATCTGAGGGCTACGATGTTTTACCGTAGCCCTATAATCTATCTGTACGCCAATCGACAGAGCATCGGTTTGATGGTATTTCCGGCGGTAAGATTGCCTTTCTTTCATGGATATGCTAGTCTTTATTCATACGATGGCTTTCAAGTCTAGCAAGGTGAATCTTATGATTATCTGGACAGAAGATCATGCACAATAGCGGTAACTATTGCGATCTTCACAGAACGATTAAAGACATATCTTTTATGGTATGTCTTTTTTCGTATAGATGGTATACGTTGAAATGTGCGGAATCTGCACTTTTGTGAATTGCTATAGAAATCAGCGGCAGTATTTTCATTATCCAAAATTAGATAGTGAAAAGTCTTGAAGTTGAGTAGGTGTGCCAAGTTGTCATTCCTTAATTGGATATTCAAAAGTCAATAAAGTTGACTTATGAATTAATGGAAATGATGTTAGGTTAATGGCAAATATATCATTCGTATATACGAACAGACTCATTTTCACGATAAGATCTTTTCGCCAAAAATTCGATTTACTTACAGTTTTACAACAATAAGAGACTCTGACACTTTCAAAATCCAATTTTCACCTTGGCATATTTCTTTATACACGTTCCCCATCATCATGCTAACGATACCTCTAAATATATAGTTTTTTGTTCATTTTTATTGTAATTTTATAAAATTTGAACATTATTATTTTTCACTTATATTCCATCAAATCACAGTACACACGGCATTTCAGCATGATTTCAATTTTTCCACTTATTTTCCGGCGATAAGGTATACGATAATGGGATTTAGGTACAGATTGTGATTAAATAACAGTGTAGACGTGATTTTAGAGTGATAAAAATGAAATCTTCATACTGAAATGATAATGTTTCTTTACTCCTCATTTTCTTTATCTTCCATTTGTTTATTATTTACGCTGGACTTCAACTTTGCACTCGGTCTAAAAATAATCTTTGTATAAGGTTTAGTCATAATCTCTTCACCCTTTAAAACGCATTTATGTCCTTCCATATCAGCCGTAAGGAAATGTCCAAATCGTATAAAGTTAATATCATCTCCACTTTCCAGGACTTCGTTGATTCCATCAAATATTGCGTAAAGACACTGCTCTACCTGGTACACATATAACCCATTGTCTCTTGCCACTTTTCTAATAAATTGTTTTACTGTCATATCTTATACTCCTTTACTTTTTATGATTCCTGCCGCCCAGAATACCTTCTGTAGGCTCACCAGATGCCCATATTCGGTCTTTAGGTATTGGTTGGCAAAGTTCTTCGCCTATGAATTTAAGGCACTAAAATAAATCTATGAATGATTATGCACTCATAGATTTATTCAGATGTCCTAAATATACTTTTTACAGTTTATGTGTGGGGGACTACCTCCTTTGCGTGTAGCATTTTTATACAGTTCAATTACTTTTTATACGTTGTAAAATTCACCAATGCTTACAGATGTGTTTACAAAAGTGTTTACAACTACGGATGATGTGCTGAAACCTCCTTATTTTATGCGGTTTTTCGAGTTATATTGGGGGTTCGAGCCCCTCTTCCCCTGCTTCGCAAGTGCCGTAAAGCCTAGGTTTTACGGCATTTTTTGTGTTTATCTAAAAAAGGATGTGTCTTGGCACATGCTGTGCTGACCGTAAGAACACATATTGATTGATATGCAAGGGGCAAAAGATTATTTGCCCCCGGGTATCACAAGATTCCAATAGCTTCTCGCACGCTCCGCACCCCGATCAGCCGGATTTTATCATTCTTCTTTATTTTCTCCAGACAGATCTGTGGCAGAATACAGGTATCAAATCCCAGCTTGATCGCCTCATTCACTCTCTGTTCTGCCATAGAAACCGCTCTCACCTCTCCAGACAATCCTACCTCTCCAAATACAATCGTTTTAGGGCTGACCGGGCGGTCCTTTAAACTGGATACCAGAGCCATCACGATAGCTAGATCCAGGGCGGGTTCGTTCATCTTCATACCACCGGCGATGTTGACATAAGCATCGTAACGGCCCATCTCATAATGGCAGCGCCGCTCCAGGACAGCCATCAAAAGGTTCACGCGGTTGTAGTCGGTTCCTGCTGCAGTTCTTCTTGGAATTCCCAGATTTGTCTGGGCTACCAGGGCCTGCACTTCCAGCAGGATCGGACGGGTTCCCTCCATGGCACAGGCCACAATGGCTCCAGACGCATCCTCCGGGCGTCCTTCCAGCATAAATTCTGAAGGATTTTCCACTTCTACCAGGCCCTGCTCCCGCATCTCGAAAACACCGATCTCATTGGTAGAACCAAAACGGTTCTTGACTCCCCGCAGAATCCGGTAAGAAGCATGGCGATCTCCTTCAAAATATAACACCGTATCTACCATGTGCTCCAGTACTCTCGGTCCAGCCACTACTCCCTCTTTTGTCACATGACCAACGATGAAAATGGTGATTCCTTCGCCTTTTGCGATCTGCATCAACAGATTGGTAGACTCCCGCACCTGACTGACACTTCCCGGCGCTGAGGCAATTTCTTCCCGGAACATGGTCTGGATGGAGTCAATGATCACCACATCCGGCTTTGTCTCCCGAATGGTTTCCTGAATGATCTCCAGGCTGGTCTCACATAAAAATAACAGCTGTCCGGTGACAGCGCCGATCCGGTTGGCACGGAGCTTAATCTGCTTTAGGGATTCCTCACCAGAAATATACAATACCTTCTGCCCATTTGCCGCCAGATTCCGACAAACCTGCAGAAGAAGTGTGGATTTACCAATACCTGGATCGCCTCCTACCAGCACCAAAGAGCCGCCCACCACACCTCCGCCCAGCACCCGGTCTAACTCCTGGTATCCGGTGGAGACCCGGTCTTTTTCTTCTATAGAGATTTCTGACAACGCTACCGGCTTTCTCCGTTCTGTCAGACGTATTTTCCCAGAGGGAGAGGACTCCTTTTTTACAATTGGTTCCTCCACGAAGGTATTCCACTCCTTACACGCCGGGCACTGCCCCATCCATTTTGCTGATTCATAGCCACATTCTTTACAAAAAAATGCGGTCGTTTTTGCCTTTGCCATCAATCTTCTTCCTCCTAAACGCAAGCATGTACCCTGGATCATGATCCGCGTAAAAAGGGGAAGGATCTCCTCCTTCCCCTTTTCTTTCGTACAATCAGTTATCTCTTAACGATCTTAACCTTTGCAGTCACGCCTTCATTCAGCTCCACGCTGCAGTTTAATTTACCGCTCATGTTGGTTTTCATACCGCCAACAGCCGCATCATCCACAAACACCTCATACTCGGTATCATCTTCTAACTGAACCGTGATCTGTACGTCCTCAGCACTTTCCACCAGGAATTCTACACCCCAGTCCTCTGCAACAAAATGCTCTACAGCTGTTCCAGGAACAGACTCATAGACAAACATTCCATTTCTCTCCAGTTTGGTAATTTCATGATAGGTTTTTACTTTATATAAATCGCCCTTATGTTCAAAATTCTCTAATTTTGCTTTCTTATCCAGTTTATAATTACCAAAACTGATGCTTCCGTCTTTTTCTGTGCGGATTAATTCTTCGATTACCGGCATGTCTTACTTCCTCCTAGAGTATTGATATCTGAATTATACACGAACTTCTTCCACTTTGCCAGTGGTTTTTTTCGTTTCAAAGATAAGTCCGTTCTCCCCTTTGGAAACCAGCACCCGTTCTCCTTCTTTGACTGTTCCATCTAAGATCTTTTCTGCCAGACTGTCCTCCAACAGACTCTGGATGGCGCGGCGCAGCGGACGGGCTCCGTATTTCTCATCATAGCCCTTATCAATCAGATATTCCTTACCGCTCTCATCCACATCCAGCTCAATTCCCATCTGCTGCATCGCCCTCTTATTGATCACAGACAGCATAATCGAAACAATCTCCTTCATGTTATCCTTGTTCAGTGGATGGAACACGATGATCTCGTCAATACGATTTAAAAATTCCGGCTTGAAGATCCGTTTTACCTCATCCATCACCCGGTCTTTCATAAAACGGTATTTTTCTTTCTCGTCATCCACAGACGTAAATCCAAGACGTTTTGGAGCGATGATGTTCTCTGCGCCTGCGTTTGAAGTCATAATGAGGATCGTATTCTTGAAATCGATCTTTCTTCCCTGCGCATCAGTGATATGACCGTCATCCAGTACCTGAAGCAGGATATTAAACACATCTGGATGGGCTTTTTCAATCTCATCAAATAAGATCACGGAATATGGGTTTCTGCGGACCTTCTCGCTTAACTGGCCGCCCTCTTCATATCCTACATATCCTGGCGGGGAACCGATCATCTTGGAAACGCTGTGTTTCTCCATATATTCCGACATATCAACCCGGATCAGGGCGTTTTCCGTACCGAACATGGCCTCTGCCAGAGCCTTACACAACTCCGTCTTGCCAACACCTGTCGGGCCTAAGAACAAGAAAGAGCCAATCGGACGTTTTGGATCCTTTAACCCCACACGGCCTCTGCGGATAGCTTTAGAAATAGCAGTCACTGCCTCTTCCTGTCCTACCACACGCTTATGAAGGATCTCCTCCAGCTTCTGAAGCCTCTCAGATTCCTCCTCTTCCAGTTTCCGCACCGGGATCTTGGTCCAACCAGATACTACATCTGCAATCTCATTTTCGCCGACAACAAGATTTTTTTGATTCCGCTCTTTTTTCCATTTTTCACGGATTTTGTCGATCTTTTCCTGTTTTTTTGCTTGTTTTTTCTTAATGTCTCCAGCTTTCTCGTAAGCCTCTGCCTTAATGGCATTTTCCTTCTGGCGCTCTAAAGCTTCAATATCCTTCTCCAGAGTCTTGATCTCCTCGGGCTCCATATAGCCGGAAAGGCGGATCTTAGAAGAAGCCTCATCAATCAGATCAATTGCCTTATCCGGTAAAAAGCGGTCATTGATGTAACGGGCAGATAATCTCACAGCAGCCCGCAGAGCCTCATCCGTAATAGTTACCTTATGATGCTCCTCATACCGGCCTCGTAAGCCCTTTAAAATCTCATAAGACTCATCCTCAGATGGTTCTTCTATCGTCACCGGCTGGAAACGACGTTCTAAAGCCGTGTCTTTCTCAATATATTTCCGGTATTCCTCCAGCGTGGTAGCTCCAATTAACTGCAGTTCGCCTCTAGCCAGGGATGGCTTTAAAATATTGGAGGCATCAATAGCTCCTTCTGCGCCGCCAGCACCGATGATCGTATGGATCTCATCAATAAATAACAGCACCTGGCCATCATCCATAACCTCAGACAATACCTTTTTGATCCGCTCTTCAAATTCTCCACGGTACTTGGAGCCCGCCACCATACCGGACAGATCCAGTGTCATGACCCGCTTCTGGGCAATGGTCTCTGGTACATCTCCGGCAGCGATCCGCTGGGCCAGCCCCTCAACTACTGCTGTCTTACCAACACCTGGTTCTCCGATGAGACACGGATTGTTCTTAGTCCTGCGGCTCAGGATCTGGATCACCCGCTGAATCTCCTGCTCTCTTCCGATCACCGGATCCAGCTTCCCATCTCTTGCCAGCGCCGTCAGGTCACGGCTGTAGCTGTCAAGGGTTGGAGTTCCTTTTCCCTTTGCTCTCGCTGACTGCTGGAATTCTTCCTTTCCTCCGGCAGATACATCCTCGCCCATGGCATTTAACAGATCCAGATACAATTTCTGGATGCTGACGCCCATGGTGTTCAACAATCTGGAGGCCACACAGTCATTTTCCTTGATCATGGCAATCAGGATATGCTCTGTACCGATCAATGGTGCCTTAAAGCGTACCGCCTCCCGGTAACTGTTCTCAATGACCTTTCTGGCTCCTGGCGTATAAGTGCTGCGTTCAGCAGTTCCAACCCCATTATTCGGGCTGATCAGTTCGCTGATCAGTTCGACTACCTTATCTTCTTTCACACCACATTCATCCAGGACCCTGGCTGCCACACCGGTTCCTTCCTGGATCAGGCCAATGAGCAGATGTTCCGTGCCCACATAGTGATGCCCTAAGGACTCTGCAGCATCTGCTGCCAGCCCGATAGCGTCCTTGGCCTTCTCTGTAAAACGATCGATCATGCAAATTTCCTCCTGGTCTGTAACGGTTTCCATAATTCATGTCTGTCATATATCAGCTCGCGAAACCGCCACACTTGTTTTATACTTGTTTTATACTTGTTTTATATCCGGAAGATGGTCGCGGATATAGCTGGCCCGCACTCCATCTAATTCATCTTTATCTAATGGGTGATCCGCAATCTTCAGCAGATTCGCATTCTGGATACCCAGGATCAGACCATAGACCGGACATGCCCCATCTAAGGCGATCACACCGTCACAAATGCCTGCCCGCAGATGGGACAAATAAGTCATGGCCTCCTTCATAGAAAGCTTTCTGGCGTACTTTAACACACCATAAGATTTATAAACCTCGTCTTCCCGCTCCAGGCGGTGATTTTCCAAGGTCATCTGACGTACCTGGTTCTCCTGGTCATTCAGCTGTAACGCAACCTTACAAACCAGCTCTGCCAGTTCCCGCTCCGTCTGCCCCAGAGTCTTCACATTAGACACTTCATAAATGGAGCCATAATTTTCTCTGCCTTCACCATACACACCTCGGACTGACACGCCAAAACGTCCCATATCCCCCAGCATGGCCTGGAATTTCTTTCCCAGGGAAAGGCTCGGAAGATGGATCAGCACCGACGCCCGCATACCAGTTCCCACATTGGTCGGATACGAGGTCAGGTAGCCATATTTTTCATCAAAAGCATAAGAAAACCGTTCATCCACATAATCATCGATCTGATCTGCATCCTTCAGGGCGGCACTCAGATCCATCCCTGGCCTTATCGTCTGAATACGGATATGATCGGTTCCATTTAGCAAAACAGAAATGTCTTCCTGGGCAGAAAGAATCAGTTCTACTGGTCCTTTTTTCTTTATGGAGGCCCGATTGATCACTCTGCGGTCTGCCAAAACCTGGCGTTCCAGCTCATCTAAATCCTCCAGCATCACAGCTTCATAATACCGCCCGTCAATTTCGCTTAAATCTGTCAGGCCCTCATCCAGCCTTCTTATCATCTCCCTGCCATCTTTTTCAGAAAGTCTGGACGGAAATACATATTCATTCCAGTTCCGGGCAAAACGTACCCGGCTGGCAATGATATTCTGCTCTTTTTCGCATTCCTGCTCATACCACTTAAGCATCTGTCTTCGTCCCCTCTCTTAAGGCGCGGATCTGGTCACGGTACCGTGCTGCCATCTCATAGTCCTCGCTGGCCACCGCTGTCTTTAATTTTTTCTCCAGGCTGCGAATCTCCTCCGTCCTCTCATCCCGGTGCAGTACCTTCTGTGCCTGGGAATCCACCGCCATGGTGTCTTCCGTCTGATGGACTTCTCCAGCCGGACGGATCTTCGGGTGTTTGCCCTTATGACAGTCACTGCCCTGCAATTGCTTTATATTGTCCCGGATCAGAAGATCAAACACACTATAGCAATCCGCACAGCCAAAACAGCTGTTCTCCACAAATTTCTCATAGGTCATGCCGCATGTCGGACATACTACCTGCTGGAACTTGCCGTCCTTTTCCTCCGGCTCCTCACCGCCCAGAAGTCCGGAGATCAGCTTCGCCAGAGGAAACTCTCCATCAAAAATTGCGGAGTAAGCACCAAAATCCATCTCTTTGGCACACTGGGTACAGAAATGATGCTCCGTCCGCACACCATTGATGACTTCCATATATTGAATACTTGCTTCCCGGATCTTACATCTCTCACATAACATAAAATCAATCCTTTCTTATGGTCAGCAAAAACTCCCGCCAACCCGATAAGCACTATTACCAATCTGTTCGGTCCCCCACCGATACCGTTATGTTTCCGAGCCCTCAAGTCCTGCGATCACGTCATACATCTCATCCACGAGACGGTGAACCTCTTCCCGTTGAACGCCCTTACAGATACCCTTAGCCAACGCTACGGCAATCTCTTCCCGCATTTCATCCATAACCTGTTCTTTATCTGCCTCTAAGGACACCACTGCACCCTTTCTCCGGTCCAGCTTCACAAACCCTTCCTGACGCAGCACAGAATATGCTTTATTTACCGTATGCATGTTAATGCTGATATGATCAGCCAGCTGCCGCACGGAAGGAAGAGCATCCCCTTCCCTTAATTCTCCAGTCGCAATCCCCATGATGATCTGGTTGCGAAGCTGGATATACAAGGCCTCATCACTGTTGAAATCAATCCTTAAAATCATACTTTCACCATCTTTCGTTATACCTGTTATAGCTATCATATAACATAATGGTAATTTCGTCAAGTCGAAAACCATATGCCCCGTAATATCCTGACAGCAGGCTTCTCCAATACTACAGGACTTTTCCTGATATAACAAGAGGCCATCACTCCTGACAGCCTCTCATCCTTTGCTTATATGCTTTTGACTCTGGTATCTTTGAAATTATAAATCCAGATCTACAAACTCCAGGTCATCATCCTGATTCTCCGGCTTTGCTGCTGGCGCCGGTGCTGGTTTCTGGGTCCGTTTAACCGGCTCCATATACCGAGTATCAGACATAGAATTCTGTGATGCGGATACCGGACGTTCTGTCCTTGTATTCTGTGCTGGCTGCGTCATCGTTCTCTGACGGCTCCGGCCCTGAGCTGGCTGCTGGCGTTCCTGTCTTACCTCTGGTCTTCTGTAAGCCTGCTGATCCGTCTCTACTGCGGATTCATCATGATTCAGCTCATCACCCTGATATTCATCTTCCTCTTCTTCCAGGTCCGCAAGATATTTTTCCTCTCTGGAAAGACGTCTGGAGGCTTTTTCTCTCTTTTCTTTAGCCGCCTTGTGCGGATAATCGTCTCCGTCATCCCGGCGCTCATAGAAATCATCTTTTGGTCCTCTGGTCGCTACCAGCACAATGATGACGATCAAGAGGATCACCGACAACGCAATGAGACCAATAATGATCCAGAACCGCATATTGTAATCTTTCAGAAGTGAATTATACTCATCTACTGTCGCGCCCTGACCATCCGATGCTGTTCCAGATGCAGGATCACGGAAATAGCGCTGCAATGTTTTCTCTGTCAGATCATAACGGTAGAAGTCTTTCTCGCCGTTCTCATTCATGGCATAAAATACGCAATAGCTTGGATTCTGGTCTTCTCCCCAGATCCAGCCCTGCACATCATGTCCATCGATGCTCACCTCGCAGGAGGTAAATCCCTCTGGAATATCCAGTCCCTCCGAAGCTGGAAGTACCGTAATCAGACGTTCTGGCGTCTTTAACTGCACACCTTCCTCCTGGACCTGGCTATCGGACACCGCTCCTTCCACCTTAGTTACATGAATGGTATATGTTTTTACAGTCTGGCCATCTGCCGCTGTAACCGTACACACAATCTCATTATCACCTAACTGAAGGTTTTCATTACCCGTAACAGAAACGGATGCCTGTGCATCTGCAGATGCTGCACTTACCGCAATCTTGTCTGTATCGCTGCCAACAGTTGCCGTATACTCCGTCACATCGGCAGAAAAGGATGGCGACAGACTTCCTGGGGAAATCTGCAGATCTGACAGTCCTGCTTCAGAAGAAGCCCCTGCCGCACCTGCGATCGTAACCGCCGAACTGCCTTCCCGGTCAATATTCACCGTCTGGCCATCCTTATCATACACTTCCTGGGTGCTGACTTTGATCTGGGAATTTCCTGCTTTTAATGCCTTGAATTTCAGTGCAAAGCTTAACTCTGTTGCTCCGGTTGTATCTGCATTTCCCACAACCCGCAAAGATCCGGCGCCGCCTGTGGCACCTGTTCCGCTGACAAACTCCAGGGCAGAAGAATCATAAGAAAGCATCACATCGGAAGAATTGATGGTTTCTCCATCACTGCCGGTAATTTTCATATTTACCGTAATTTCATCTCCTACATTGCCAGAAGGATCGGAAAATGCGATTCTTGCTGCAAACGCCGGAAATGACATGGCAGCTGTCATCGCTGCCGTCAATGCCATACTGGCAAAATAACGTTTCATCTCTTTTTTCATGGTATCTCCTGTTTCTTTACGCGGTCATGCTCATTACCCATGACCGCTTATTTTTCCATACAGCAATCCCCTTCAGGTATTACCGCACGTAACTATTCAGTACCTTCATAGTTACGTGCAAAAATCCATTCCAAATCAGCTTC
>ERZ773156.846-NODE-846-length-24717-cov-4.39867_pt1 | contig 24717 bp, 23 predicted proteins | sample MGYA00511895_ERZ773156 | MGnify/ENA primary metagenome ERZ773156 (study PRJEB29015, sample SAMEA2737850) | human gut metagenome | biome: human gut; feature: human-associated habitat; material: faeces | place: China | collected 2012 ... | reverse complement strand
ACATATTTCTTCTTCGCGCGAGTGCGCATCCCGCGGAGCGTTTTTGTGTCATAGGGCGAATTTTCCTATGACACAAAAAATGCAGTTTCCGAAGAACCCTTAGACGTTCTCCTGAAACTGCATTTTTATAACTCTTCTATCGTTCAAAAACAATCCTATCTTTTATTCCGTAAGAAGTCCGGGATATTAATATCAGCTGGCTTTACGGTTGGACGCGGCTGAATGACCGGAGTTGGGGTTGGAATCTGTGTCTGGGCAGTCTGAGCTGGAGCCTGGCTGCCGTAGCTGACACCAGAAGCTGCCGGACGTGCGGTCGTAGTTCCCATAGGACGGACGGTCGCAAAACGTGGCGCTGCTGTCTGTGGAGCACTCTGCTGAGGCTGTGCTGCTGCAGCTGCCTCTACTGCCCCATTTTTTAAATTAAAGGTGTTGAAATTGTTCATCGTCTGGGATACAGAACCGGCATCATCATTCAGACCGGTTGCGATCACGGTGATCGTCGCCTCATCCTGGGCATTCTCATCATACATCGCACCAAAGATGATGTTGGCATCATCACCTACTAACTCCTGAACATAGCTTGCCGCCTCATTCGCCTCGATCAAGCTGATATCACCAGAAATGTTGATGATCACATGGGAAGCGCCCTCGATGGAAGTCTCTAACAGCGGGCTGGATACTGCCTGTTTTACAGCCTCGATCGCCTTATCATCGCCTTTTGCCTTACCGATACCGATGTGAGCGATACCCTTGTCTGTCATAACAGTCTGCACATCTGCAAAGTCTAAGTTGATCAGTCCAGGTACGTTGATCAGGTCTGTGATACCCTGGACAGACTGCTGAAGAACCTCATCTGCCTTCTTTAATGCCTCTGGCATCGTAGTTCTGCGGTCTACGATCTCTAATAATTTATCATTTGGGATCACGATCAGAGTATCTACGCTCTCCTTCAGACGCTCAATGCCCTGTAATGCGTTGGCCATACGTGCCTTTGCCTCGAAACGGAAAGGTTTAGTCACGATACCAACTGTCAGAATTCCCATATCTTTTGCGATCTTAGCAACAACCGGAGCTGCTCCAGTACCAGTACCGCCACCCATGCCACAGGTAACAAACACCATGTCTGCGCCCTTCAGTGCCTGTGCCAGTTCCTCGGAACTTTCTTCTGCTGCTTTCTCACCAATCTCCGGTCTTGCGCCGGCGCCTAAGCCCTTGGTCAGCTTCTCACCGATCTGCATAGCAGTTGGAGCTTTGCAATCCTTTAATGCCTGATGGTCCGTGTTGATACCGATCAGCTCTACGCCTGCGATATTCTCATCTACCATGCGGTTTACAGCATTATTACCAGCGCCGCCTACACCTACAACAATAATTCTGGCAGCGTTTTCATTCTCGTTTATCTTAATCTCTAACAAAGAAAATTCCTCCTTTTAACTATCCAACACCTTCAAGATGTATTTTTCACATTCTTCTTATTTTTCTACCTTAAAAACCAGCCTACCTAATACTATATTTTATTTTTTGCAAAATATCAACCACTTTTTTATAAAGTTATTGTTTTATCACGTTTTAAGGTTTCCGTTTCATGGTATACATGGACGGCGGATTCACCGGGTCATAGGTATCCAGATAAAGAATCCCCTTCTTTCCCTCTAATTCCGGCATCATGTCCGACAGCTCTGAAATTTTCCCGCTGATATCTTTACTGTCCCCCAGGGCAACTTCCAGATCTTTCATATATAAAGTTGCTTCCCCTTTGGAATTATACTGGATCTTGTCCACCTTCAGGTTATAGGTCTCCAGCACCTGGGTCACATTCAAAATGCTCTCAAATACGCTCTTTTCTTCCACTGGGAGCGGATGATGAAGCACAATATGTCCGAATTTCAGTCCGGTAATGCAGGGAATACCATCCAGCTTCTGGTTCGTGCTCTCCACCACGATTCCGTCCTTATCAAAATACATGAAGCTGCTCATATAGGACACATAACCCACCACGGTCTTCTCATGAATGATGACCTGCACATGGAAAGGGTTCTGGAACACCAGCTTGTAATCCTCCACAAATGGAATCTGCTGATGATCCTTCACATGATCCTGCAGATAACAGTAAGTGCTGTTCCAGTCCATATTTTTCTGGAAGATCATATCCACGATCTCTTTTTCCGTATAGTGGGTGTTTCCGGTCACGGTCACCTGGCGGATATTCACTGAGCAGATCCCTGCTGCCAAAACAATGATCACCGCCAGAACCACCAGCCATTTTCTTGATCTTTTTTCAGATGAACGTCCAATCATAAATTTCTTGTACACTCTCCTGTTTTTGTATAAGGTCTTTGTATAAGATCTTTGTATCGCACCCGAGCTCCCAGTGCCTGTAAATCTCCGCAGATATCTTCATACCCGCGAAAAATGTGGTGGCTGTTCTGGATCTTCGTTACGCCTTCTGCTGCCAGTCCTGCGATCACCAGGGCAGCACCACCCCGCAGATCTGCCGCCTGCACGGTTTCTCCACGAAGAGGATACATTCCGTGTATCCTGGCCCGGTCTTTCTGGATCTCAATTCTGGCTCCCAGCTTCCGAAGCTCCTCTGCCGTACCAAATCTTTCTTCAAAAACGGTTTCCCGAATCTCTCCATTCCCATTCCCTGCAGCCATCAGTGCCATCAGCGGCGACTGGAGATCCGTAGGAAATCCGGGATAAGGAGAAGTCTTTACCCAGATTCCATCCGGCCGGTCATTGATCTGTACTTTTATAAAGGAGGCGCCCGGCAAATTCTCCCATTCCAGCTTTGCCCCCATCTGTCTGGCTGTCTGAAAAACCCGGTTCAGTTCTGCCGGACAGATTCCTCTCAATACTGCTTCTCCACCTGCTGCCATCACTGCGTACAGATAGGTACCCGCCACGATCCGGTCACCCGGGATATCATAAACGGTATCCTTAAGCTCATTTACCCCTTTGATCCTTAATGTATCCGATTCAATTCCGCTGATTTTTGCTCCCATGTGATTTAACAGCCTGCACAAATTCCCAATCTCCGGCTCCCTGGCAGCGCCCTGGATCAGGGTGGCTCCATCTGCCAGAACCGCAGCTAAAACTGCCTGTTCCGTGGCGCCCACACTTGGATAGGAAAATAGGATCTCACTGCCCTTCAGTCCTTCTGTTCTGGCATACAGTTCTCCATCTGTCTCCCGGATCTGTGTTCCCATCTCCTTTAAGGCATATAAATGGAGGTCGATGGGGCGTTTCCCGATGGTACATCCACCTGGGTAACCCGCCTGTGCTTCCCTGCATCTTCCAAGCAGCACCCCCATCAGGATCACCGATGAACGCATGGCCGTCAAAAACTCCCTGGGAATCTGCGTCTGGCTGATTTCAGAAGCATCTATGGTCAGCGTATGTCCATCCAGGCTGCATTTACAGCCTATAGACTTTAATATCCCCATCATACAGAAAACATCCTGTATCCTGGGGACATTGTTCAAAACCGTCATTCCTTTATGAAGAACGGCAGCTGCCATCATGGGAAGCGCCGCATTTTTGGAACCCTGGATCCCGATCTCTCCACGTAACCTGTGTAATCCCTCCACCAGTATCTCTGACAATCTGTTCCCTCCCGATGCGCGTTATACCATATTGTATGCACGCATGGAAAGTCCTGATTCTTATTTCTCCAATTTTATCTGGTTCGAGACACTTAGCACCATGCCCATCTCCGCTTCCAGAAAGACGATCGATGTGCCTCCGTAACTGATAAATGGAAGGGTAATACCTGTATTGGGAATGGTATTGGTAACCACGGCAATGTTTAAGATGACCTGGATCGCGATATGGGCCATCACCCCCACCACCAGAAGACATCCAAACAGATCCGGTGCATTGCTGGCAATCACCATAAACCGGTAGATCATAAACATAAACACCAGGATCAGGGAAACTGCTCCAAATAGTCCAAGCTCTTCACATATGATCGAGAAAATCATATCATTCTGGGCCTCCGGCACAAAGCCCAGCTTCTGGATACTCTCGCCCAGACCCTTGCCGAACAGACCGCCGGAGCCGATGGCATACAGACCCTGAAGCACCTGATAACCACCATCGCTGGCAAACGCTTCCGGATTCTTCCATACATTGATACGGTTTAACTGATATGGTTTCAACAAATGGATCGCCCGCAAGCCGTTACCGATCTGCGGCGCAAAAGCGATCACCAGACCGCCAGCAGCCATGACCAGAAAATACCATAACTTCTTCCGGCTTGCCACAAACAGCATGACAAAACCAATTCCGGCGATGATAATACCGGAGCTTAAGTTATTTGCCGCTACAATGGCAGCTAACGGGAGCACCACCATGGCAATTCGGGCAATACCTGCAGGCCGGTCCACATCTCTTCCCAATTTCACCAAAAGTGCAGCAACAGAAACAATGATCGTGATCTTAACCAGCTCCGTCGGCTGAAAGCTGAGGGGACCAACTCCAAGCCATCGTCTCTTACCATTGACCCGACGTCCCACGAAAGATACCGCGATCATCATAAACCAGGACACTGCAATCGCCAGTTTATAGAATTTCGCATACCAGCGATAATCCAGCCGTGAAATAAGGATCATAAAAGCAAAACCACCTAATGCGATCACTCCCTGGCGGGTCATGAAATACGCCGCATTTCCATTATAATCAAGCTGTGCCTTATAAGAACTGGCACTATAGATCATAAGAAGGCCAAACATGATCAGAAATGCGATCGTAAACAAAAGGCTGTAATCATAAAACCGCTGAGATCTCTTTTTCTTCATCCTGTTTGACGGCCTCCTTTCTATGTTTGATATCCTCACAAAACCTCATGTCAAAGGTTCATAACAGGAACAGCTCCTACAGACTCCGGACACACTCTTTGAAGATCCGTCCGCGTTCCTCATAATTCTTAAACATGCCCCAGCTTGCGCACGCAGGGGAAAGAAGTACATTGTCCCCCATATTGGCATAAGATGCACAGACACGGACAGCTTCTGACATATCCTCCGCATACATGATATCATAGAAGCCATGAGCTTTTGCACACTCTGCGATCTTATCCCTGGTCTGACCGATCAGCACCAGATATTTTACCTTACCGTCAAATGCCTCAATCCACTCATCGTAAGTGGACTGTTTATCATAACCGCCTGCGATCAGCAGAGTCGGACCTGGCATGGCGCGGATCGCCTGGATCGCTGCGTCTGGATTCGTTCCCTTGGAATCGTTATAATATTTCACACCGGAGCGCTCCAGTACAAACTCGATCCGGTGTTCTACTGCCTTGAACTCTTTCGCCACCTTCACGATCGTCTCCATCGGAACACCCATCGCACGGCTGATGGCAATGGCAGCCATCACATTCTCATAGTTATGTCTGCCTAACAGATTCAGTTCCCTGACATCCAGAACGGCTTCTGCCTTTTTATTTTTTGCGTAGTAAATCATATCCCCATCCAGATAATAGCCATCGTCCAGTTTCTGACGGCTGCTGAAGAAGATCACCTTCGGTTTTAACTCTTCGCTCTGGCCAAACTCCCTAAGAACCTTATCATCATAATTCAGGACACAGGTATCCTCCTCCGTCTGGTTGCTGGTAATGCTCTCTTTCACTGCAATATAGCACTCCATCGTGTGATGACGATTCAGATGATCCGGTGTGATGTTCAGGATCGCACTGACATCTGGGCGGAAATCCATAATGGTCTCCAGCTGGAAGCTGGAAACTTCTGCTACCGTTACAGAATCATCCTCTGTTTCCATCGCCACCTGGGTATAAGGGATACCAATGTTGCCAACCACGAAAACACTTTCATAGTATGCTTTCATGATCTCCCCGGTCAGCGCTGTCGTTGTAGTCTTGCCATTGGTTCCAGTGATGGCTGCCAGTCTGCCCTTCGCGCACTGATATGCCAGCTGGATCTCACTCCAGATCGGGATCTTGGCTTCATCCAGCACAGCCACAAATGGCGCCTCCAGCGGAATTCCAGGACTGATCACACACATCTCCACGCCTAACAGATCTGTGCGCTTTAATTCACCCAGTACAATCGTGATCCTGGCATCCTCATCAAATTCATGCTTTAACTCTTCCGCATCAAGCTCCGGATTGCTGTCATATAATACGACCTCTCCGCCCATATCCAGCAGGAGCTTTGCAGCGGAAATACCGCTTAATCCAGTTCCTGCCACTAATACTTTCTGACTCTGACTCATGACGTCTTCCTCCTATAATCCTAAGTACGCGATCAGACAAAGGATCGCTGTAATGATGGAAAATACCGCTACCACACGGGTTTCTGACCAGCCGCACAATTCAAAATGATGATGGATCGGAGCCATTTTGAAAATACGTTTTCCACCAGTCTTTTTAAAATAGGTAACCTGAATGATTACTGATAATACCTCTACCAGATAGATCAGTCCAATGATCGGGATAAATAATGGGAGCTGCATCACCAGGGCGCTGGCTGCCACAAAACCACCCAATGCCAGAGATCCGGTATCTCCCATAAATACCTTCGCCGGGTACACATTAAACAATAAAAATCCCAAAAGGCTTCCCACAACCGCTCCTGTCATCGGGCTTAAACCGCTGTTCTCTCCAAGAGCCACTATCGTTAAAAATGTGGCAACGAGAATGGTCACGCTGGTACACAGACCATCCAGACCATCTGTAAAGTTTACGCCATTATCCGTTCCCAGCAGGACCACAAATACAAACGGAATGTACAGGTATCCCAGATCCAGCATCAGGCCCTGATCAAAGCCGCCGGTAAATGGAATCAGGATCCTGGTCCCCACATCACCGGAATTCATCAGATAATACGTGAATACTGCTGTGATCACGATCTGTCCTGCTAACTTCTGCTTTGGATTTAAGCCCTCGGAACGCTTCATGACGATCTTGATATAATCGTCCAGAAAACCGATGATACCAAAGCCCACAGTCACAAACAGAACAGGAATGATCTTTGGATAATCTTTTAGGTAAAACAAGGATGTTACAATGATGCTTCCCAGAATGATCAGTCCACCCATGGTCGGGGTTCCCTGTTTCTTCAAATGAGCCTGCGGTCCTTCCTGACGTACCTGCTGGCCAAATTTCAGTTTGTGAAGCATCGGAATTACTACCGGGCATAATGCCGCGCTGATAACAAAGGCGATGATGATCGCCAAGATGGTTTCATTAATCATTTTGCACCTCAAATTCTTATGTATAAAATAAGCCTGCGTTTTCACAAGCAAAAATAGTATACGTCTTTTTAGAAGAATAATCAATCCTCTTATCTTTTACTTTTCCCAAATCAGCAAAATCTATTTTCTTTCTCAAGCAATATCTCTTTAAGAAGCTGCTTCTGCAGGAATTTCCAGATATGGTAAAATATTCTGGAAAATATCCGCAATTACCGGAGCCGCGATGGTCCCTCCATAATAAATCCCCACCGGTTCATCAATCGTGATCAGTGCCATCACCTGGGGATCATCTGCAGGCGCGAAGCCTAAGAAGCTGGAAATATATTTTTTCAGGCTTCTCGGAAGTTTCTCCGAGGTGGCCGTTTTCCCACCGATCCGGTAACCTGGCAGCGATGCTCGTTTTCCGCTTCCTTCCGCCACCACCTGTTCCAGAATATAGCGCATCGTCTCACTGGTCTCCCTGGAAACGATCCCTTCCTTTTGCGGATAAGTAAATGTATGTACCTGTTCTCCGTCCTGGCTGACCGCCCGGATGCCGAAATGAGGGGTCACCCGAGTTCCTCCGTTCACGATGGATGCCGCCGTAGTGATCAGCTGCAATGGGGTGATCTGAAACGACTGGCCAAAGGACACGGTTGCCAGTTCCACCGGCCCCATATTTTCTTTTTTATGCATGATGGTAGACGCCTCACCCGGCAGATCCACCCCCGTTTTGCCTTTCAAGCCAAACTGGATGAAATAATGATAATACTGCTCTACCCCAAGTCTCTGTCCCACATCGATAAATACCGGGTTGCAGGAATTCATCGCTCCCTGTAAAAAAGTCTCACTTCCATGGCCACCCACTTTATGACACCGGATCTTCCGGTCCTCTACGATCCGGAATCCCGGGCAGGAAAAGGTATCCTCCAGTTTCACCACACCTGCCTCCAGCCCGGCTGCAGCCGTTATGATCTTAAACGTAGAACCAGGCTCATAAGTATCATTGATCGCCGGATTACGCCACATCTGATTCAGCAGCTCCTGCTTCGATCCCATTTTCCCACTCTCGTCTTCGATCTCCATATTGAAAGTAAATGGATCATTCAGATTAAATTCCGGCACATTGACCATGGCAAGCAGTTCTCCATTTTGTGGATCCATAATGATCACCGATACCTGCTTTGCCCCTTTTTCCTCCTTGACCTTCAAAGCCATCTGCTGGGCGTACATCTGGATATTGTAATCCAGACTGATCGTCAGATCATGACCGGGAACTGGTTCCTCCCGATCCTCAAAGGCATTTTCAAGTTCGACTCCTGCCGCATCCGTCATGGTCAGGATCTTACCATTTCTGCCTTTCAGCCAATTCTCATATTTCACCTCCAGACCGATGATCCCCTGATTGTCACCTCCCGTAAAGCCAAGTACCTTCGATGCCAGGGAATCATAAGGATAATACCGTTTGTAATCTTCATCCACTTTTACACCCGCCAGATGCTGTTGCCGGATCTGATCTCCTGTCTCCTTATCCACATTGGTCCTGATAATCTCGCGAGAACTGTATTTTTCTACTTTTTTTCTTATCTCTTCCTGCGGCATGGCCAAAAGCTCTGATAAAACCGTTGTTACCTGCTCTGTGTCTTCTACCTGATTATGGATCACCGAAATGGTGCAGACCGTCCGGTTATCCGCCAGCACCACACCATTGCGATCCATGATCCGTCCTCTGGCCGCCTTGATGGTCCGTTCTCTCTGGTGCAGATCTTCTGCTTTCTGGCTATAATAACTGCTGCGAAATACCATAAGAAAAATAAGCCGTCCTGTCAGCCCTGACATTACCATACATAAGGTCAGGCATAGGATGGCTATTCTTCGTCTGTGATGTGTCTGATTTCGGTTCATGCCTAATCCCAGATTCACTTTTCTCTCTAATTCATATGTAATGACTCATAGAATTTATGCACAAGCCAGGTCTTTATGCTGTCTTTCCTGATTTTGTGCGGAATCCTCTATGGTGCCGCAGCCGTAGTCTCTTCCGCGCCGGATGCTGTCTGTGCAGTCAGATCACCTGACGTTTCTGGAATGGCCTCTATGGTTTCTCTTGTATTTTCAGCAGTTGTCCCAGCCTGTGTGCTTCCAGCTCCATAAGAGTTTTCCGGACTTCCAGGCAATTCAGCCGGAATGTCCAGACTGTCACCGCCTTCGCCTTCATCCTGCGGAACCACCTCTTCTGTATCATATGGCTTCTTAACAGTCTCACTCTCCTGCACAGTCTCCCCATCCTGTTCCTGACCTTCGGTATTTTCTGTGATTCCCTCTTCCTGTGGAAGCTGGCTCTTAATACTCTGATCTTCTTCTGGAAGATCTGTCGTCGGAAATACATTCAAATATGGGAGAATATCCCCCATAATCTGGGAAAATACGCTGCTGGCATAGCTGCTGTGGGCCTGATCCTCCACATGGGGCTCATCAATTACCACATAGACCAGTGCCTGTGGGTCGTCTGCCGGAGCAAACCCGCAGAAAGAAACCAGATAATTTCCCTGTTTACGCGGGATCTTTTCTGCCGTACCGGTCTTTCCGCCGACCTCATATCCTGCAACCTGGGCAGCTTTACCTGTTCCCTCTGCTACGGTACGCACCAGGGCCCGGCGGATAAAATCACTGGTGGATGCCGAAACCGTCTCACGGACCAGCAAACGGTCATTTTTCTTCACAACAGAACCCGATTCATTTAAAATCTGTTTTACAATATGAGGCTCATAATAATAGCCGCCATTGATCGTAGAAGCAAATGCTGCTGCCATCTGGACCATGGTACAGTTATAGTTCTGTCCAAAAGAATTCGTTGCCAGATCCATCGGACCCATATTATCTGCTTGATATACCAGCGTACTGGCATCCGCCTCACCCGGCAGATCAATTCCCGTTTTTGATCCCAGGTTGAACAAATCCTGATATTTCTTAAACGTTTCCTTCTTCTCCATAGCCGCCATCTGCATCATGGCGTCATTACAGGAAACCATCAGTGTTTCGTCCAATGCCATATCTCCGTGACCGCCTTTCCGGAAAGCCGTACACTTGACATTATATCCGGCAATGGTCTGATATCCATCACAGAAGAAGTGGGTGTTTGGAGTGACCAGATTCTCCTCCAGCGCTGCTGACACAGTAAATACCTTCGATGGGGATCCTGGCTCAAACGTATCGCTGACACAGAAGTTTCGCCACATCTGGTTCCATGCATTGGCCTTCTCTTCGTCACTCATGGCATCCTGCTCTTCCTGGGTATACATAGAAGAAAGATCCCGGGGATTATTTAAATCATAGGTTTTATCTGTTGCCATAGACAGAATCTCACCATTAGACGGATCCATGACGACCACGCCGATCTGTTTGCTTCCCACTTCTGTCTTCCACTGCTCGATCCGTTTTTCTACCATTTTCTGGATATTTACATCAATCGTAGACATAATGGTATTGCCATTTTCTGCTTCTTTCACGACAGTTTCAATATTGGAATCGTCATTTAAATAGCCATACTCTCTTCCGTTGGTTCCGATCAGGGAATCATTGTAATACTGTTCCATTCCGCCGCTTCCGGTGGTACCGTCACTGCTGGCAAATCCGATCAGATTGCAGGCCAGATTGTTATAAGGATACACTCTCTTATACTCCGGCTCAAACCACACACCTTTGACCCTCTCGTCTTTTCCGGCTTTATAATTTGCGGTGTTGATCTCACTTTTTTTGTTTTCAAATTCTATTTTCTGTTCATAAGGGATCTGCTTATCATAACGGATATAGCTGGACTCAGGGTTTCGGGTGATCACCTGCTTCAGATCCGCAGCATCATATCCAAAATACTCCGATAACGCATCGACCGTAGTCTGCAGATAGCGCTCATCCCCATCCTTGACCCCCATCTGGGCCGGATCCAGAATCACATAAAACACCTGCTCACTGGTAGCCAGATAGGTGCCGTTCCGGTCTACGATATCTCCTCTCCGATAAGGGATCGTCCGGCTGTCATAGGTGGAACGCTGAGAAAGAACGATTTTGGTATATTCATCATTCTTACTGTCAATAATCGAATACAAACGTATTCCCAGTAGAAACAAAGCCAGCATGATCACAAGGACTGTGATTGCCAGCTTCTCCTGTACAAATCTTGGAATGATGTTCCTGTTTTTCAGTTTCTTCGGTTTTTCTGTCCGATTTCTAGTGTTTCGGGATGTCTTCATACTGTCTTACATACTCGCTTTCTGTCCGGTTATACATAAGCACCTGGTCTTTATTGGCGTAAACCATCCCCAACTCCTCCGTCGCTACTTTGTATACATGATCCAGATCCACATAAGTATTGATCTTCGTTTCCAGCGCGTTATTCTGCGTTTTTAATGTAGTCAGTTCCTGTTCCAGATTCTTAATAGAATCCATACGGGCTGTCATATCCGACTGGACGTGAATGTAGCTGACACAGATATACAGCATACAGCAGGCTGCAGCCATAAACATCACCAGATAAGGAAGATTCATCCGGAGCGCCTTCTCCTGGTTTCTCCGGATGGTATAGCTTTTTCTTGGGTCACGCCTTCTGACCGGCTGCTCTGGAATCCGCTCCGGTTCCAATTTGCGCACAGTATTCCCTTCAATATATCCCATCTGCTGTATCCGTTTATTCGAAACAGGTCTACCAGCCATAGTTACTCCCTTCTAACACCGCTCAAATACTCTCAGTTTGGAGCTCTTTGATCGTTTGTTCTCTTCGATTTCTTCTCCTGTCGGCACGATCGGTTTTCTAGTAATTACCTTTCCTTTGCTCTTGCGTCCGCACACGCACACCGGGAAATCCGGTGGACAGATACACGGATTTTCATTCTCCCGGAAACGGTTCTTCACGATCCGGTCCTCCAGAGAATGGAAGGTGATAATGCTCAATCTTCCGCCCGGGTTTAACAGATCGATCATGGTATCGATCGAGTCATTTAAGACATCCAGTTCATGATTCAGTTCGATCCGGATCGCCTGGAATGTCCGCTTGGACGGATGTCCGCCTACGGCTCTCATCTTCATAGGGATCGCTGCCTTGATGATCTCGGTCAATTCTCCTGCCGTTTCAATCCGTTTCTCCTGTCTTGCCTTTACAATGTGCTTTGCGATATTTTTCGCAAATTTATCCTCTCCATAATCACGGATGATCCGGTACAGATCCATCTCATCGTATTCATTAACGATATCTGCCGCCGTCATGGGATTTCGCTGATCCATACGCATGTCCAGAGGCGCATCGTCTTCATTATAAGTAAATCCCCGGTCTGCCGTATCTAACTGATAGGAGGAAACCCCCAGATCCAGATAAATACCGTCCACCTTCTCGATCCCCAGCTCCTGCAGAACACTCTTGATCTGCTCATAGTTGCTTCTGACGATCGTGACTTTATCGCCAAATTCCGCCAGCCGCTCTCCTGCTGCTGTGATCGCATCCTGATCCTGATCGATCCCGATCAGACGTCCATGCTCTCCCAGACGCCTGCACACCTCGCTGGCATGTCCGCCACCGCCTAATGTGCCGTCTACATAGATGCCGTCCGGTTTGATATTCAGGCTGTCGATGGTTTCTTCTAACAGTACAGACTTGTGTTTAAATATCATATTCCCAGACCTTCCATATCACAAATTTCTTCAATATTCTCATCGTCGTTAGCCGCAGCCCACTTTTCAGAGCTCCAGACCTCAATCCGGTTTCCTGCTCCGGCTAAAACTACGTCTTTTTCCAGACCCGCAAATTCTCTCAAAACCGCCGGGATCAGAATCCGTCCCTGCTTGTCTACTTCGCAGACAGTGGCACCTGCTAAGAAGAAACGGGTTAATTTTCTGGCATTGGCATTGGTAACAGGCAGTGAAGTCAGCTTCTTCTCCAGGATCTCCCAGTCGGCATTACCGTACACGAAAAGACAGCCATCCAGACCCTTCGTAATTACGAATTCATCTCCCAGCTGTTCCCTGTACTTCGCCGGAACGATCAGACGTCCCTTAGCGTCAACCGTATGATAATACTGACTCATGAACATACAACATCACCTGCTGCTTCTTCTGGAACAAACCCAAACCACTTTTGCTCCACTTCCTGCCACTTTCTACCACTTTCTACCACCTGATAAATTAATTTTAGTACAAACGTCAGGAAATGGCAAGGAATTTTTTACTTTATTTCAATAAGTGGGCCAGAAACGGCCAGAAGCCCCGGCTCTGAGGACGCGCTCTCGCTGCGTTTTCCATAGTCCTCAGAACCGGGGCTTCTTGGTTTCTACCCGATTCACTTTCCAAATTTCTAAATTGTCCAGCTTCAAAATCGACTCACAATACTCACACTGCTTTGCACCCAGTTTTCTCACCGGCGCCCCACAATTGGGACAGGTGAGCGATGCGGTGGTTTCTGGATTTTGGTCCTGATCATACGTATATATCAGCTCCGTCACACATGCCGTCTGCACCGTATGTGTCTCCCCAGTGCCCTGATTTTCTCTGCAGGTATACTGAGCAGCAGTCTCACAGATCACGGTACTGTTTCCCCCATGCTTGCGATACCCGCTGATCACCGTGCGATGGATCCGGATATCTGGAAACTGTCCCAGATACTCTCTCACCGCCTGTTCCACCATCCGCTGCATCTCTTCCCAGTTAAACTCTGGAAAATCCCGCAAAATCTGTGGAAGGTAGAGATTGGTCATAGCACTTAAAGATTTCGGTGTGGTCTCCGACAGTTTTTCTCCTTCTTCAATCGCCCTGACTACTTCTCTTACCAGCCTGACCTCTGTAGAATTCATCAGGCGTCTGATCTTCCTGCGCGTTCTTCGGTACGCCACAGAAATCAAATAAATACATAAAAGAACTGCCACCACACAAATGGCGGCGGCAGCAATATGACTGTTATCTTTCATTTATACTGTAATCTCAGCAGTCATGCCAAGTACTTCTTTATTGGCTTCCAGAATCGGATTTACCACTTCACTCAAGAACTCATCCACCTGCTGCGGTGCACGGCCGACATATTTCGACGGATCCATCGTCTTCTTTAAATCTTCCATGGTCAGCCCAAATGCAGGATCTTCTGCGATCAGCTCCAGTAAATTGTTATCCAGGCCTTTTTCTTTTACATTTCTTCCTGCTTCCATAGAAAGCTGACGGATCCGCTCATGCAGTTCCTGACGGTCGCCGCCTGCCTTGACTGCATCCATCATGATATTCTCCGTAGCCATAAATGGCAGCTCTGCCAGAAAATGTTTCTCGATAACCTTTGGATATACTACCAGACCATCTACCACGTTCAGGTACAGATCCAGGATTCCGTCGATGGCTAAGAAGCCCTCCGGAACACTGAGACGCTTATTCGCAGAGTCATCCAGAGTACGCTCAAACCACTGGGTTGAAGCAACCAGCATCGGGTTGATCACATCAGCCATCACATAATCAGCCAGAGATGCAATTCGTTCACTTCTCATTGGATTTCTCTTATATGCCATAGCAGAAGAACCGATCTGATTCTTCTCAAATGGCTCCTCCACCTCTTTCAGATGCTGAAGAAGGCGGACATCGTTGGTAAACTTATGGGCGCTCTGGGCAATACCTGCCAGAACATTTAACACACGGGTGTCGATCTTTCTGGAATAGGTCTGTCCGGAAACCGGATAACATTCCTTGAATCCCATCTTCTCTGCGATCATCTGATCTGCTTTGCGGCATTTCTCATGGCTGCCGTCAAATAATTCCAAAAAGCTTGCCTGGGTTCCTGTGGTTCCCTTAGAGCCAAGCAGCTTCATGCTTCCCAGTACATAGTCCAGATCCTCCAGATCCAGGCACAGGTCATGAAGCCATAAAGTGGCGCGTTTGCCAACGGTCGTTGGCTGTGCCGGCTGGAAATGGGTAAATGCCAGGGTCGGCTGGTTTTTATAGGTATCGGCAAATTTAGCCAGCTCTGCCATAACGTTGATCAGTTTTTTTCGAACCAGCTTTAACGCCTCAGTCATAATGATCAGATCCGTATTATCGCCAACGTAACAAGAAGTAGCACCCAGATGGATGATTCCCTTTGCCTTCGGGCACTGCTGTCCATAAGCATAGACATGAGACATCACATCATGGCGTACCAGACGTTCTCTCTCCTTTGCCACCTCATAATTAATATCGTCCTGATGGCTCTTTAATTCATCGATCTGTTCCTGGGTGATGTTCAATCCCAGTTCCTTCTCGGTCTCTGCCAGGGCAATCCATAATTTTCTCCAGGTTTTAAACTTTTTATCCGGGGAAAAGATATACTGCATTTCCTTGCTGGCATAACGCTCGGATAATGGGCTCTGATATCTATCGTTCATACTCAATAACTCCTCTCAATTTTCTTACGGTCAACACAGCAGATGTGCAGACCCGCAAAACAGTTACTCCCTTTTTCTATTACCGTGTATACTCACCGCGGATATCTTCCTTCGGCGGATCGATCGGATACTCTCCATTGAAGCAGGCAGTGCAGATCGGCAGTCCTTCTGCCATCTCATAGAGCCGTTCCATCCGCAGGTACGATAAGGAATCTGCTCCGATCAGTTCGCAGATTTGATCAACAGTCCGGTTATGGGCAATCAGTTGTTCTTCGGAAGGAATATCCGTACCGAAATAACATGGGTGTAAAAATGGTGGTGCACTGACTTTTACATGAACTTCCTTTGCTCCGGCATCCCGCAGCATCCGCACGATCTGATGGCTGGTGGTTCCGCGGACAATGGAATCATCGATCATAATGATGCGTTTTCCTGCCACTGCCTCTCTTAACACATTCAGTTTTACACGAACCGCAGATACCCGGTTACTCTGCTTCGGTTTAATAAAAGTCCTGCCGACATATGTGTTCTTAACAAAAGCGGTTCCATAAGGAATCCCGGATTCCATAGCGTAACCCAATGCCGCCGCATTGCCGGATTCTGGAACACCGACTACCAGATCAGCCTCTATCGGGTCATCTTTTGCTAAGCAGCGTCCTGCGTAAATACGGGAATGGTACACGCTGACACCATCAAACACACTGTCTGGTCTTGCAAAATAAATATATTCAAAAATACATCTGGCCTGTTTCTTCGGATCGGACAGACACATGCTCCGGTCAGATTCAATGCCGTCCTTTGTGATACTGACGATCTCACCCGGCTCCACATCGCGGACAAAGGTCGCGCCAATGGTATCCAGAGCACAGGTTTCCGATGCCAGAATATAGGCATTGTCCTTTTTGCCGATACACAAAGGCTTAAATCCAAATGGATCTCTGGCTCCGATCAGCTTTCTTGGGCTCATGATCACCAGGGAGTATGCTCCGGAGATCTTCTTCATGGCATTGGCCACTGCCTGCTGTACTGTTGCTGTTTTAATCCGTTCTCTGGCAATATGGTATGCGATCACTTCCGAATCAATGGTTGTCTGGAAAATCGCACCTGTGTATTCCAGTTCCCGGCGCAGTTCCGGCGCATTCACCAGGTTCCCGTTATGAGCCAGAGCTAATGTACCTTTTACATAGTTCAATACCAATGGCTGGGCATTCTCTCTTGTACTGCTTCCTGCGGTAGAATAACGCACATGTCCAACGCCAATATTACCGTGAAGGCTGCCCAAGGTATCTGGAGTAAATACCTCATTACAAAGGCCCATATCTTTATGTACAGCTACCTTTCCTTTTGGTCCTTCCGTGTCGCTGACTGCGATACCACAGCTTTCCTGTCCTCTGTGCTGAAGGGCAAATAAACCATAATAGATGGTGGAAGCTACCTCTCCGCCATCTAAATCATACATACCAAAAACACCACACTCTTCATGGATCTCATCAAAAATCTGATTCTGTTTGTCACTCATCCGTCTTTGATTCCTTTCCTATCAGGGCCTTTTATAAGTTCTAAATATAAAAGATCGTTGTTTCAGTAGAAATTATAATACATCATTTATGCAAATACAAGAACTTCATTCATAATTTTTGCTAATAGGCGAATCGGAAACTGAATAATGAATCCGGTAGATCTCCAGTGTGCCATCTCTGATCCGAAGCCGGATCTTAAGAATCCAGTCCAGCCCCGGTGTTATGGTCTCTGTTACTTTCTGCCAGTGACTCTCTAACTGCTTTTCCACGGAATAAAACGGCTGTCCCGTCCGATACCAGAAAGTCCATACCTCCAGCACAAGCAGCATACAGCACACCCACTTTAACAACCTGTCTCCACGGCTTTGTCTTTTGAAGGATCTCCATGATTTTCCTCTCACGTGCTTTCTCCTTCAAGCATGGACTTAGGCTCATGACTCGCGTAAGCTGTAAAAAGGCAAGGCAATACGCTTCAGGTATCGCCCTGCCCTTCCCATTTCTTTTATCGGGTGCCCTCATCTGCCGCAGCAGAACCGCTGGCGCCGGTTCCATCCATCAGATCATCCGCACCACGTTCTACATCATCCATCAGTCTATCTAAAACTCCAGTACTCTCCTCCGCCCAGGATCCATCGCCTTCATTACCGGAAGTATCTTCTTCCATAGAAGTACTCTCCGGCATGGACGAGGTCCCGGCAGATGGGCTGACAGGCTGGGTAGTATTCCTGTTATCACGGCTCCAGCATCCGGTCATCATCGCTACCGCTAAAAGAAACATAAGGCCAAGCATGCTTATCTTGAATTTCTTCATATTCCATTCTCCTTTCTTTTTCTGCCCTTAGTATGTGTCTTAGGAAAATGAAATATGATGGGATTTTTTTCAAGCATTTCATCTTATTAAAAAATTAATTACCTGCCTCGATCACATCCGCCATATTGTAAAGACCTGCTGGTCTGCCAGCCAGGAATTTCGCTGCCTCCAGAGCACCTTTTCCAAAAATCGCTCTGGAATAAGCGGTATGACTGATCGTCACTACCTCGTCCTGTCCAGCGAAGATCACGTCATGCTCTCCCACGATGGAACCACCGCGGACTGCAGAAATACCGATCTCCTTCGGGTCTCTCTTCTCATGACGGGCGCTGCGGTCATAGGTATAATGATAGCGGTCTTCCATCGCCTCGTTGATGGAATCTGCCAGAGCCAGGGCTGTTCCGCTTGGAGCGTCCAGCTTCCGGTTATGGTGCTTCTCAACGATCTCGATGTCAAAACCGGCATCCGCTAAGGTTACAGCAGCATCTTTTACCAGCTTCATCAACAGATTGATGCCTAAAGACATATTGGCAGAGCGAAGAACCGCTACTTTTTTGGCGCTTTCCGATACCTTTGCCATCTGCGCATCAGATAATCCAGTGGAACATAATACCACTGGAACCTTCTTCTCTGCACAGTAGTCCAACAGATGATCCACTGCCGGAGCCGCAGTGAAGTCGATGATCGCATCCACCTCTACATCACACGCTTCCAGAGACTGGAATACCGGATATCCAAGGGAATCATCTGTGTTTCTGTCCACACCTGCCACGATCTTTAAATCTTCTCTGTCTGCTGCCAGGCCAGTGATCACACGTCCCATAGCGCCACAGCATCCATGCATTAATACTCTTACCATGTTCTTCCTCCGTTGCCTTACTCAAAATGACTTTTCTGTTCTGCAGGTTCATTTCTGCATGACGGACCGATATTATAAAATTCCGTAAGACTTCATAGCCTGTTTCAGAACTTCCTTATGCGCATCTTCCATCTCCGTTAATGGCAGTCTCAACGGGCCAACCTCTTTGCCCATCATATTCATAGCTGCTTTTACCGGGATCGGATTTACTTCACTGAATAATGCGGAGATCAGCGGAATCGCATCTAACTGCATCTGTAAACTGCCCTTTACATCTCCATCAAAGAATTTCTGGCAGATATCATGGGTCTGCTTTGGAGCAACATTAGAAAGAACGGAGATCACGCCCTTGCCGCCCATAGACAGTAACGGAACAATCTGATCATCATTGCCAGAATACACATCAATACAACCATCTGCCATGTTCATCATAGTAGCGATGGAGGAGAAGTTACCGCTTGCTTCCTTCACACCCACGATGTTTGGAACATTCTTGCACAGACTTACGATCGTCTCAGGTTTCATGGTAACACCGGTTCTTCCTGGAATGTGATATAGTAAAGCCGGGATCTTAATGGCCTCTGCGATGGTAGTAAAATGCGCGATCAGACCATTCTGGGTCGCCTTGTTATAATATGGAGTTACTAACAAAACACCGTCTGCGCCAGCTTCTTCTGCCTTCTGAGACATATAAACCGCCTCACGTGTACAATTAGAGCCAGTACCTGCAACCACCGGAATTCTTCCCTTTACTACCTCGCAGCCGTACTTGATCACACTTAAATGTTCCTCCGGAGACATGGTAGATGCCTCACCAGTGGTTCCACAGATCACGATCGCATCCGTACCGCCTGCGATCTGCTCCTCTAAGATCTCTTCCAGTTTGTCGTAATTGACATCTCCATTCGCTTTAAATGGTGTGACTAATGCAACTCCTGCTCCCTCAAAAATAGCCATGCTTATTCTCCTCCTAAAAATATATCCGCATCGTTCTCCTGTTTCATAAGACATCTGTTATTTCTTATGAAAAAAAGAACTGACGCGGAGGTCAGTTCTTAAAGTTTTGATGATTTCATCTCTTTAAGTAGCTCCCCATCCACACGGATGACAGTCATACGGTTCTTAGCCCTATGCCCAGATTCGTACTGTCAGGTGATACTCCTCTTCGGCGCTCCTTCCTTTCACAAGCTTTCTTCTGCCCCTGCTGCATCCGGCCTGTTACTCATAATTCACGCAACCTCTACTTTTCCTACAAAATCATACTAGCATTGTTCTCTGTTTTTGTCAACTTGAATATACTCAATTGAACATACTCAATCCTGGAGATCTTGAATATACTCGATTCTGGAGATCGCATCCACATACGGTTTCAGTTTTTCCGGAAATACCTTACCTGTCATCACCAGGTTTAAGTCTTCCTCCTTTGCTTCCAGCAGCTTTTCCACATCTTCCAGAGTAATGATGTTCTGGTCAATGATCCCAAGGACTTCATCTAAGATCAGCACATCGCATTCGCCTGTTGCTGCTACTTTTCTTGCAAAATTAAAACCATTACGGATGTTGATCAATTCTTCTGCTTTTTCCTCTTCCGACAGTTCTTCAAAAAATGTATTGGACTTTTCAAATCGGAAAACTTTAAAATCCGGTTCCAGCCGTTCCAGGATTTCCTGTTCGTCTTTTGGGGAGCAGCCCTTTAAAAACTGGATCATGATGACACGCTTATGCTCCATTAAGGCACTTAATCCTTTTCCAAGAGCCAGCGACGTCTTGCCAAGACCTTCTCCGCAAATGACTTCTACGTTTCCACGTTTCATTCTTTTGCACCTCGTTTAATGATACCCCTTTTATTGCCCGCATATCTTAACACATTTTTCTTGTTTTTGCAAGTTTTCTTAACTTATTCTTAATTTTGTTTTACGTGTTTGCTAAGGTTTGGGATGCCTTTGGCGAGGACAGGCAGTTTGCGGCCGTAGGCGGTGATGCAGCGAATGAAGCGGAAACGCCTGCAAAATGAAAGCCTATACCACCTACGATGTGTTTGGTCAGCTTGATCATCATGATATTTATATACGGGATGGTTACGCAGCAAAGCTTGAATATCTATCTCTCCATTGTCCCGGATAAAAGCTATTTTCTTGCCAAGAAACATGGATACCTCTCCATGGACTATGAAAAAATGGCTGCGAGATTGCTCCCGCAGCCGTCGTGCCTTAAAACCGTACCTTGGCACCGTGATCTCTCACAGGTTTTTTACAGGGCGGTTTGAAAATCTGCATTGTATGCTTTCACAAAGTCGTTTCCATGAACCGGAACACATAACCTGATAACAAATAACCGATAAGCAATGACCATGAACCATAACTGCCATTAAGTATTGTTAGAGGTTCGCCCTATACGGAATGCCCACCTAGATATCCACATCAAACAACACCGTCTGATTATAGCGATCCAGTGCAATCTGCATTTCCATGATCGTATTGGAGATACAGTCGTATTCCTGTCTGATCAGTTCCGGGTCGTAATTGATATACTTATACTCCGGCACTGAACCGGAAGAACCGAAGGAACTGCCATAGACACGCGTTTTCGGAAGTCTCTTACGCATATCGTCAAGCACAGCCTTTCTCTTGTTGAGCTGCGCCATCCGGATCAGAATGCTGTCAATGCTCATCTCCTGATCGCCGACCTGCACTTTCGCGGTGGCATTGGTCAGGTTCAATGCGTGCTTGATGGTAACGATCTTCCTGTCAATCTCGTCAATCATGTTCGCAACGGCCATGTAATCGTATTCTGGAATGACCGGCTCCTCGTTGACTGCAGCCACGTAAGTACTGGATGCCGCTTCCTTGTTTACCCAGAACGCTTTGTCTTCCTCAAGGCTTCTCAGCATCTTGTTTGCATAAGCCGATGTGATTTTCTGCATAATTTTTGCCTCCTATCATCTTCTTTTGACCCTCACATGACTAAAGTCACGTGCTTCTCAGCCGCTTTAAGCGGCAAGACTCTATATCAGCGGATACGCCTGTGACTTAGGAGCAGTGCGGTTACGCACATTTTCCTGGCCGGTTACGGCCGGTTCCCACATCTCAGGTACTCTGCTGGATATCTGCCTGCATTTATGCTGCCTGACAGCTTCCCAGTTCCTGGCTGAGCCGCCGCAGGTCTGCATATACACATGAGGTTCTACGCTTCACTGCAGGTACTTTTGCCTCCAGCGAAGACCTTTCCGTCTCCGGCAAGGGTTTTAGAAGTTCCCGTATAAAATATCTCGCTCCAATATTATAGGCTGCTAACAGGTCGCAGTTGTACTGTTTTCCTGTCGTAAAGGTACACAGGCTGTGGTTCTCCGGGTTTCGCGCCACCTTCCCACTTCCGTCAAAGGCCTGTCTGCTGGTATTACGGGCACTGACTCTGGATACACGAATGCCTCTCCTGTGGGCCTGGTGCTCACATTGTTTCTGAATATCCCGTTTTCTCCACATATGAAGTCTTTGTTTCTTACCTCCCTGCTTCTTTCCCTGCATTTCCAGATACTCAAAGACGATCACTTCTGCTCCCTGTTCCCAGGCATAGGCTGTGATGGCACCCGACACTTTCCGGGCCAGCTCCATATTCAGTCGCTTTGCGTAAGCCCAACGGCTCCCGCTCTGTCCGGATCCATGCTGCCTCTGAAATCTGCAGATTCTGCCCAGCACCCGGTACAGCCGGTCTTTTTCACTGGGGAAGTTGAGGAATCGTCTCCCCAGGACAGTTCCGTCCTCCTGCATGATGGTGCAGACCGCATCGGTATTGATTCCCATATCCACACTGCAAATGGTCTGGTCTTTTACCGCTGTCCTTGACAGCTTTGTCTCTTCTGTATAGGTAAACCGCAGAAAATATTTATGGTGCCGCTTTTCTAGGGTCGGGGCCGAAGCCTTTTTTCCCATCCAGTGTTTTCGCAGGTATTCCATATCCGTGTGAAGCAGTCTGACACGGAACCATTTCCAGTCATGGCCGTCATACAGCTTCAGATACGCTGCATTCTCTGTCTCGCCTGCTTCTCTGTACATCACTTCCCGGTAAAATACGGGCATGGCATGATTTTCCAGGGTAAACTTCGGTTTCCCGGATAATGTTCCGTTTTTCCATAATTCCAGTCTTGTCTCATAAGAAGCTATGCTCCCCAGTGCATGCTGGATCGCAGAACGTCTCAGATAAGACGGAAGCTTTGGAAAATACCGGTCAAAATCGTACCGGGCCTGGTTCTTCTTCGTTGTATGAACCAGATGCTCGGCCTCATTAAACCGCTTCTTTGTATCCGTAATTTCGGAAAGTTCTTCCCAGGCTTTGGCATACACCCGAATCAAGTAACTGACTGCTGAGCGGTAGATGCACAGTGTATGGCGGATGGGAATATTCTGTTTTCTGATTTCTGCACCATAGCTGGATGTCACCTGCATACAAGACCTCATTCCCTGTTTTATGAACTCTTCGTTTTCTCTTTTTCTTTCTGGCCTTCGATATAGGACAAAACCTGCTCCCGACTCCGGTCACTGACCGTCACCACACAGTAGGAAGGGTTCCATAAATGACCACCCCACAGTTCTTTCTTTAACTCCGGATGGGAAAGAAACAACTGTCTTGCCAGATTTCCTTTCATAATCTTGATCATGTCAGAAATAAAAAACTGCGGTTTACAGTTTACCAGCAAATGAATGTGATCCGGCATAACCTCCATGGCCAGAATCTGAAAATGGTATTCCTCCACCAGTTCCTGCAACATCTTCTTACATTCCACATCTAATCCGTCTGCCAGAACCTTTTTCCGGTACTTTGTACACCAGATCAGATGGTACTGCAATGAGTATACATAACCTCTACCATATGAAAGTGCGTTCTCTTTGATAGTAAATATATCTTTTCCCATATTTTTATTATATCATATGTTGTCCGACAAGTAAACATCTGTTCGATAACTTTATAAAAAATTTGCCCGCCTAACTCATCACTAAAGTAACAAGAATGCAGCGGGCAGTTATTCAAGATTAATAAGGATGATTATAAATGTCAACATCAAAATGATCTCAATCCCACAGATTCCAGAAATATCTGGTAAAGAGCTTCGTCCCCTCTTTCATGCACCGATCCCGGTATGCCGTCAGTTCATTCTCCGCTGCCAGCCACTGTTCCGATATTTTCTGATATTCCGGCGGCAGGTTTGTTGAAGGTTGGGCGGGTAGGGCAATTGCAGAACATATAACGAAAGCTTTCCATATTTATATTTGAGATTCGCATGCCCCTAACAAATAAACGCGGTGGGGTTTCTTGATACCCGACCGCGTTTATCTTTGTCCGCTGATATACGGGCAAATCTTTTTTATTGTAGGTTACTTTCTTGCACCATCCGAGCCGATGGTATATCCGTCGATGGTGGTGTTTACCGCCATCGAACCGTCTGTGTAGAAGTAGTACCACTTTCCGTCGATCTGCCTCCAGCCGCCGGCAAACATCATTCCGGTAGTCTTGTCCAGCCAGTACCACTTCTGGTCGTCGGAGAGCCAACCCTTCACCGGCTCCCCGTTTCTGTAATAGTTCCACTGGCCACTGTCGTTCTGCTGCCAGCCGTTTGCGGCCTGCGGGTTAATGACGATCTCCACAAACTGCCGCAGGACGGTGGCGACCTCGGCGCGGGTGGCAGTTCCCTTGGGGTCAAACTTATTTCCATTCTTCCCGGCCAGGATGCCCGCCTGCTGCATGGACTTGACCACATCCTTCGCCCAGCTGCTGATCTGTGTGTTGTCCGCAAAGGTCACAGCCTTCAAGGTCTGGGGCAGATCATAGCCCAGCTTTGCAGCGTAATTTTTCATAATCACCGCCATCTGTTCCCGGTTGATGTTGGTATCCGGCGCAAAGTTGGTGGCGGTAACGCCCTCCACAATGCCGTTCTGCGCCGCCCAGTTGACATAAGGCGCA
>ERZ773156.832-NODE-832-length-25233-cov-6.40575_pt1 | contig 25233 bp, 22 predicted proteins | sample MGYA00511895_ERZ773156 | MGnify/ENA primary metagenome ERZ773156 (study PRJEB29015, sample SAMEA2737850) | human gut metagenome | biome: human gut; feature: human-associated habitat; material: faeces | place: China | collected 2012 ... | reverse complement strand
ATCTTATATATATCTTTATAAAAATTATGAAAAATAATTAATTTGATTAATTTAGTTCATGATTTTCATATAAATATTTATATGAAAATTAAGGAGAGGTATTAAATTAAGTTTTGATAATAGTAGTGAAAAAAGGTGGATTCAATTTATGAATCCACCTTTTTATATAACATTATAATATATTTTAATAGGTTAGCTAAATTTTTTATAAAAAGGTTTTAGAACTTTTTGTATGGACTAGGTTTGTTGTTTAATGGAAACTAAAGTGATAATAGCAAAGTTAAGATAATAAAGGGAATCTAGCACCTTTAGAAGCTGAATAAAAAATAGGCTTAAGGACGTATGTTCAATCTAATTGTTTTGCAGGTTACTCTAATCTTTACATAAGAATATTTTAAAAATCACAATGTGACACTTTTGTTAGTTTAGTGTTATATAGTTCTATGGATTGAAATTTTTATATGAAATAGAATTAAAGTATAGAAAGAAGAGTTTAAATAGATAATTTTAAGCTTTTGATTAGAGTTTTAAGATAATATAAGTAAGGATAAGGAGTGTAGTCTAATGGGTAAAGAGGTTTTAAAGGTAAGTAATATAGAAAAGTATTATGGTAAAAAAGGAAATGTTACAAAGGCCATTAATGATATTAGTTTTACTGTTTCAGAAGGGGAGTTTGTTGGAATAATGGGGGCTTCAGGAAGTGGTAAAACAACACTTTTAAATTGTATATCAACCATAGATAAGGTAACTAGTGGTCATGTATATTTAGAGGGAGAGGATGTTACAAGCTTTAGTTCAAAAAAGTTAGCTAAGTTTAGAAGAGAAAAAATAGGGTTTATATTTCAGGATTTTAATCTTTTAGATACCTTAACAGCTTACGAAAATATAGCCTTAGCTCTTACAATTCAAAGAGTGAATAATAAGGAAATAGATAAAAGAGTAAGACTCGTTGCAGAAGCATTAAATATAAGTAATGAGCTTAATAAATATCCTTATGAAATGTCAGGGGGACAAAAGCAAAGAGTGGCATCAGCAAGGGCAATAGTTACTAATCCATCTTTAGTATTAGCTGATGAACCAACAGGAGCCTTAGATTCAAAGGCAGCTACCATGCTTCTTGAAAGCTTAGAAGATTTAAATAAGAATTTAAATGCAACAATTATGATGGTAACTCATGATGCTTTTACAGCAAGTTATGCAAATAGAATTTTATTTATTAAGGATGGAAAGATATTTAATGAACTTATAAAAGGAACTGATTCTAGAAAAGAATTTTTCAATAGAATAATTGAAGTCATAACTCTTCTTGGAGGTGACAGTAATAATGTATTTTAAGTTAGCCTTTAAAAATATAAAAAAGAGTTATAAAAATTATGTAATATATTTTTTAACCTTGATATTTGGAATATGTATATTTTATACTTTTAACTCCATAGAGTCACAAAGTGTAATGATGGAACTTAATGAGCAAAAGCAGTCAGCCTTTATGATGGCAGAACAATTAATAGGATATTTCTCTGTGTTTATAGCTTTTGTCTTAGGATTTTTAATAGTTTATGCAAATAATTATCTAATAAAAAGAAGAAAAAAAGAGTTTGGAATTTATATGACTCTTGGAATGGAAAATGGAAGCTTATCAAAAATGATATTCTTAGAAACTCTATTTATAGGGGCTATATCTTTAGGAATAGGAGTGGTACTAGGAATAATGTTATCTCAAGCACTTTCAGTACTTACAGCCTATATGTTCCAGGTAGACCTTACAAAGTTTCAATTTGTGTTTTCTCCACTTGGATTTAAGAGAACAGTACTTTGTTTTTCAATAATATATCTTGTTGTATTAATTTTTAACTTTATAAGTGTTAGAAAGATTAAATTAATAGATCTATTAACAGCTTCAAAGAGAAATGAAAAGCCTACTATTAAAAATCTTTGGGTATCAGTAATATTATTTTTAGTTAGTGTGGGAATCTTAGGGATAGCTTATTATAAGGTCATACATGATGGAATTGCCTTTGCTAGTTTTAATGCTCTTGGATTACCAATTTTACTAGGATGTATTGGAACATTTATATTCTTTTATTCTTTAACAGGATTCTTTTTAAAGGTTATTCAAGGAAATAAAAAGTTCTATTTAAGAGATTTAAACATGTTTGTTATGAAGCAAATAAGCAGTAAAATAAACACAACCTTTGTATCCTTATCATTTATATGCTTAATGTTATTTTTAGCTATTTGTACATTCTCAGGAGGGTTAGGAATAAATAGAGCTATAAATGCTGACTTAAAGGATTTAACTAAATTTGATGTTACCTTTTGGAGTAATAGTGGTGAAAATATAGAAAGCTTATTAAAGGAAAAAAATATTGATATATCTAATATAGCTAAAGAAGATTCAAACATGGTTATGTATGATAGTGAAGTTAAATACAGTGATTTCTTATCAAAAGAGGGAATGACTGCTATGAAGAACTATTTTCCAGTGGCTAATGATAATGATACATTAGTAATTGGTGAAAATGGATACAATAATACATTAAAACTTCTTGGGAAAGAGCCTGTTAATTTAAAGGAAAATCAATACTTAGCAGTTGGAAATATTGATGAAATGAAAAAGTGGGTTAATGAGAGCTTAGAAAGTGGAAAGAAGATAAATATTTCAGGAAAAACCTTAGAGCCTGCAAATAAAAAGTATGAAAATATTAATCTATATAATTTTACTATGAAAGGTGATATTTTAATTTTGGTTGTTAAGGATTTTCTCCTTGAAGGATTAAAACCTGTGTCTAGTAGATTTAATATGATGCTAAAGGATAACTCTAATACAAAGGAAGAATTAGAGAATGTAAGAGATAAGTTAGTAGAAAGCCAAGTTTATTCAATAACAAAAAAAGAAATATATGATAACGCAGCTGGCCTAGGTGCAACAATGGCTTACTTGGGAATATACCTAGGTTTAATATTTATAATAACATCAGCAGTTGTACTTGCTATTCAGCAGCTTACAGAATCTACTGATAATGTAGAAAGATATAGATTACTAAAAGAAATAGGTGTGGATCAAAAGATGATAAATAAAGCTATATTCACTCAAGTAGGAGTATATTTTATGCTTCCTTTATCCCTTGCTATAGTACATTCAATTGTTGGTTTAAAGATATCTTCTACCATAGTAGGGGTATTTGGAAATGCTAGCATAATACCAAATATAATTATAACAGCAATAATTTTTGTTATAATTTATGGAGGGTACTTCTTGGCAACATATTTAGGGGCTAAGAAAAACATAAATGAAAGATCATAGATATACTGTTTGTAAGTTTTATAAAAAGTTATTTTTATACACTCCATTTTTATTTATTAGGGTTAAATTTTGAAAGGAAATAACTTTTTATATCATATAAAATAAATTGAAGCTTGATTTTTTCTAATAAGTTCTAATGTGATGAATTATAAAAATTTTTAATATGATTTATTGATAGAATAATTATTAAAATATATATTATGGTGAATAAAATAGATAAATTATAAAATATTGTAACATATATGTATAAGAATATTAATTATTTTATTAAAAGGAGGTATAGTAAAAATGGAACAGCTTAACAGAAAAGAAATAATAGAATTAGTAAATATTATTAGAAATCCTAAGGAAGAATGGTCGGAAGCTATGATTGATGAACTAATATTTAAATTAGAAAGAAATGTTATTTATCCAAATCCAAGTGATTTAATTTTCTATACTGAATTATCTGCTGAAGAAATTGCAGATAAAATATTAGATTATAAACCAATACTATTATAAATAAAAATCTATTATAGATTATTGAAAAAAAGTAGGTATTTAATTAAGTACCTACTTTTTTGTATTTATAATTAAATTTTGAGAATATTAATCCATAGATTATTTAAATTTAATAAATATTAGAATAATTTATATGTTAAATTATTAACAAAATCATTGATTTTTGGTAAAATTTTAATATAGGGTATATAAGTTGATTATAAGTTAAGAGAATTTGATTACATCTTTACTAATTTATATGTTAGTAATAATATGTTAGCTTTAAGCAAAAGAAGGGAAGAATTAATATGAGTAAATATATTTATGATGAGAATGTTTTCTTAAAGATAGATAATTTTGATAATATTTATTTTGAAGAAAAAGATTCTGTTTTAAATATAAGATTGGTCAAAATAGAAGATGGGTTAGTAAAAGAGTTTTTTGAGGATGATTTAAAATTTGATTTATCTAAATATAACAATACAAAGGAAGAATTAAATAAAAGTTTGGTTTATGAATTAAAGAATGAATTCCTAGATTTTATGGATAATGAAAAAGAAAAAATATTTGATGTAATTATAAATTTAAAGGAACTAAAGGAAGAATTAATTAATAAAGAAGTAAGTTTGGTATAGTTTTGTAGAAATAAGATTAAGATAAACCTCTTAATCTTATTTTTTTATAATAATTTACTTAAATTAAGTATTTCAAAGATTTAAATAAGAGACTTTGCTACATAAATCATGTTTTAACATGACTTTATATATAACTAAATACTTATAATAATTATATAAAGTAAGTATTTTTACTTATAAGGGAAGGGAGATATAATAAAATCATCAAGTGAGTAGGAAGTGGTGATTAGATAGATGAAAAAATATTTAGATAAGCTTCAAAACATACCAATAGGAATTAGTGGAACTTGCTTGGCATTTATAACATTGAGTAATTCATGGAAATTAAAAGGAATAAATTATTTTAAACCAATAGCAATATTTTTAGCAGTTTGCATGCTATCTTTAATGCTTTTAAGACTTATAAGATTCCCAAAGGTTATGTATGAGGAGCTTAAAAACCCAGTAACAGGAACATTTTATCCTACAATGGGTATGGTTGTTTGGTTAGTATCAGGATTCTTTTATCCTTACTTTCCAGTAGTATGTAGTTTGCTTTGGATAGCAGCTGTAATATATCATTATGGAATAGTTATTTTCTATACAGTAATTAGAATAAAGGAAAGAAAGTTTGAAAATATAATGCCAACTTGTTTTATAGTTTATACAGGTATGATAACAGGTAGTGTAGCAAGTAAAGGTATGGATGGGGTAATTCCTCAAATCCCTCAAATAGCACATTTTATGCTTATGTTTGGATTTATATTATATACAATTCTTCTACCATTAGTTTTATATATAGTATTTAAAAGTGAAATATTAGATGATCACAAATTACCAACAGTAGGTATAATTTGTTCACCAGCTCCACTTGGAGTAGTTGGTATATTAACTATAGAACCAAACCCTAACCCATATATGTTAGCTTGGTTAGTAATAACAGGATTAATATTACTTGTTGTTGTTTATGGATATATTTTAAAACTATTTAAAGAAGGTTTTAAACCATCATATGCAGCATTTACATTCCCATTAGCAATTGCTACTTTATCAGCATTTAAGTTATCAACTTATTTTACTGGTTTAGGATATGCTAAAATGGCTAACTTATTTAAGTTCTTAGGTGATGTTGAAATATTTATAGCAACATATGTAATATTCTTTATGCTACTTAACTTCTTAAATATGTTCTTCAAAGCTATAAGTCCAAAACTTGGAGAATATGTAGAGGAAGAAGAAGAATTAATAGGTGGAACTCTTTATTCAAAATAATTGAATAGAGTTTACATATAAACTTAAGACTTGATTCACAATTGAATTTTAGTCAGAAATTTCTAGAATGGGGCTTAAACTTCTAGAGATACAAACTCTTATATCTATTATTGTTATAAGATAAACTTTTAGTTAAACAACATAATAAAAATCTCAATCACTTTAAAGTATTTTATAATAAAGATTATGGGTAATTCTTTAATAGTAAGTCAAACTCCCACCTACTTTACAAACTAATAAAATAAACAAATTTAGCCTCTGCTCATAATCTTTTTATAAGATGCTACCAAAATAATGTGTCATGCTGTATTTTCTATTTTTTTTGGAAAATATAAAAGATAAGTGAAATGATGTTTTAGTCATTCCAATTATCTTTTTTTATAATTAAAACATCATTTTATAAAATATAAATTCATATATCTTAGATGAAGAGTTTATTAGGAGGCATAAAATGATAGGAGAGGTATTAAGTTTTGGGTACGATCAATGTGCTAAATTAGGTTATGCTATAGGCTTTGGAGCAATGGAGGGGTTAGTTATATACCTTGGGCTTTTAGCCATAATTGTATTGAAGCTTTTTAATAGTAAGAGAAAAGCTAATTAGGTGCATTAGTAAGTATGTTTGTGAATGAATTTGATTTGAGAAGTGTTAAATACTTCAATAGATTAGAATACTAAATTTTTAGGTTTTGTAACATTGATTTTTATAAGATAAAAATTTATAATTAATTGATTTCATTATAAAATAATAATTTTTTATTTTCGACAAAAAGAAAAAGGCTGTGGATTTATCACAGCTCTTTTCTTTGTTTTAAATAATATTTTTAATCTGTAGAAACCAAAGAACTATCTTCATTTATTTCTTTATTAGAAGTCTTTTTATTTCCCAAAATATTTAAAAGTGAAGAACCAACTATTATTATATAACCTGTAAATGATAAGAAATCTGGAATTTCTTTAAAGAAAATAAAACCATATATAGCGGCTATAATAAGCCCAATGTAATCATACATTGATATTTCAGATGCTGGAGCATTTTTGTAAGCTATGGTTAAGGCAACTTGTCCTAATGTAAAAGCTATTCCTGCACCAACAAGTAAAAGTATATTTTGTAGTGTTAAATTATCTGTGTTCATAAACATTGAAGGTAACATAACAATAGTAGCTATGCTTGTAAATGACAAGATTATTGTCCAGAAGTCTTCTTTATTTCCAATCACTCTTATCATTGTGTATGCTATTCCTGCAAAGGCAGCAGAGGCTACGCCAATAAGGGATGGAATTATAGCAGTACTAAATTGAGGTTTTATTACAAATAAGCTTCCTGCAAAGGCTACTATTAAAAGTGTAAATTGTTTTTTAGTAATTTTTTCGCTAATTAATAAGTAAGAAAAAATTATTGTAAAAAATGGTGCTAATTTAGTTAGTATTGTTGCATCAGATAAAAACATTTTATCTAAGGCGTAATAATTTGTTAGTATTGATAAAGTACCTGCAACCCCTCTAACTAATAAATATTTTCTACTTTCTTTTTTTCCCAAAAAAGAGCCTTTTTTAGAGGCTATTATAAAGCAAACTATTAAGGTTGCTACAACATTTGTCAAAAAAGTTTTTTGATATGAATTAACTCCTACAGCTAGCTTACTAAGTAGATTCATAGTAGCAAAGGCTGCTGAGGCAAGTATCATAAAAATAATTCCTTTAAATTTTGAATTCATTTTTTTCCTCCTTAATTTATTTTATATAGATCTTCAAATTATAGTTTATTTTAGTTAGTATTTATTGCATTGTTTATTAAAACACCCTTAATATTCTAATAAAAATTAAAAGTATTATAAATAAACAAAGACTATTATAGAGCTAAGAAAATAAGAGGTCAAATTTAATTGTAAAAATATTTACATAATAATTATGAATAATAGAAAGAATATAAATAAAAACTAGGACATAGAGAAGAAAGTAGAGTAAAATTATTTGGGAGATGATAATAAATAATTTTGCAAAAATAAAATTATAAATTAAGTTTAAGAAGGTGATTTTTTTGAAAGCTGAAATAATGGCAATAGGAACAGAAATACTTTTAGGCGACATAGTAAATACCAATGCTCAATTTTTAGCTAAGGAGTTAGCTAACTTAGGAATTGGAGTTTATCATCAATCAGTAGTTGGAGATAATTCTGAAAGGATTTTAGAGGCTTTTGACAATGCTTTTAAAAATTGCGATACAATTATTACTACAGGTGGGTTAGGACCTACTAAGGATGATTTAAGCAAGGAACTTGCAGCAAAGTATTTCAATATGGAAATGTGCTTAAGAGAAGAGCTTCTTTGTGATTTGGAGGATTATTTTAAGAAGAATAACCTTGAAATGACAGAGAATAATAAAAAACAATGTTATTTTCCAAAGGAGGCCATAATACTTCCAAACCCTAATGGAACAGCTCCAGGAGCTATTTTAGAAGGGGAAAATAATAAGAGAATAATACTTCTACCAGGACCACCAAGGGAAATGGAGCCAATGTTTACAAACCATGTAGTACCATACTTAAGTAAATTTACTGATAGTGTTTTAGTATCTAAAATTTTAAGAGTTTTTGGCATTGGAGAAAGCAAGATGGATGATTTAGTATGTGATCTTTTAGATAATGAAAATCCAACGGTTGCTCCTTATGCAAAAAATATAGATGTTATTTTAAGAATTACTGCTAAGGGAAAAGATAAGGAAGAGGCAGAAAAGCTTATTGCTCCTATGGAAAAAGAGATTAGAAAGAGACTTGGAGATAACATCTATGGTGAAGGGGAAGTAACTTTAGAAGAAGTTGTTGGAAAATTATTAGTTGATAAAAAGATGACAGTATCAACAGCTGAATCTTGTACTGGTGGCATGGTTGCAAGCACATTAATAAACTATCCAGGAATATCAGAAGTGTTTATGGAAGGCGCTGTAACTTATTCTAATGAAGCAAAAATGAAGAGACTTGGAGTAAAAAAAGAAACTTTAGAGGACTTTGGTGCAGTTAGTGAAGAGTGTGCTAGAGAAATGGCAAAGGGTATTGCTAAAAATGCAGAAACAAGAATAGGAATATCTACAACAGGTATAGCAGGTCCTGGCGGTGGAACAGAAGAAAAGCCTGTAGGTCTTGTTTATGCTGGATTATGCATAGATGGAATTACAAAGGTTAAAAAATTTAATTTTAAAGCTGATAGACAAAAGGTTAGAACTAGAACAATGATGAATGTTTTAGATTGGTTAAGAAGAGAGCTTGAAAAAATTGATTAAAGAAAATTAAGTTTTAAAAACCTTAGTTTTATCTTATAAATATAAAGAGAAAAAAATTACCCATTAAGTAAACTTAATGGGTAATTAATATGTGCTTAGAGTGTCTAATAATTTATTTTAAAAAGCTTAGCTTTTAAATATGTCTTACTTAAAAATTGAGAGAGTATATGAATACTCTCTACTAGAAAAACATGAAGAAAATTTATTACATTATAAAGGTTTTAAGGGGGAGACAGTTTCGTTAGTCCGTACTTTAACGAAACTGTCAGTATAAATAAAATGGGGGAGAGGCTATTATAAGATTGAAGCTTATTGCCTCAGTAAATATTATTAACAGTATTATTTTTTTTATACAGTTAAAACAAAATATTTTTTATATTTATTTTTTTATTTTTAAGAAAAAAGTTTAAGAAAAAAATTAAGTCTATTATACTTAAAGATGATAGATATAGCTTATTAAAATATTTATAGAATTTATGTGTTTTAAAATTAATATAATAAAAAGTAAGTAAAATAAAAAAGTAATTAATTAGTAATATAAGATAATTGATAAATATGTTATATTTTAAAATGATTAATTATGCTTTAAAATATTAAACTTGGATTTATGTAATTTTTAAATTAATTCTTTATAGAAGGGAGAAATATGATGAAGCCTATATTTAAAGTAAGTTTATATTTTCTTATAGTATTAGTTTTATCTATAGTAGGGCCAATGTTTGTGACGCCAGTGCTATATAAGATAGGATTAGTGCCACCATTAGTTTTAATGGTAATACACATAATATTTTTCATAGTGCCAGCAATAATATATATAATTGTAACTAAGAGTAATTATAAAAAGGTTTTTAGCTTTAAAAAACCAAAGGGAAAAGATGTATTTTTTTCTATATTAATAGCAGCTTTAGCGCTTCCAATAATGACATTCTTCTCATATACATCAAGTTTCTTTTATACAAATGATGTAGCCTTAGTTTTAGATCAAATGAGAGTATATCCATTATGGTTAATGATTTTAGTTGTAGGGGTAACACCTGCCATAACAGAAGAAATAACTATAAGAGGTATTGCCTTATCAGGATTTGAATTTAAAAGTAAAAATGTAGCTGCAATAATGACAGGAATAATGTTTGGTATTCTTCATTTAAATGCACATCAATTTTTATATGCTACAGCCATGGGAATAATTTTAGCTTATGTAGTAAGAGCTACAGGAAGTATATTTTTATCAATGTTAATCCATTTTCTAATTAATTCATGGAATTTAATTCAGCAAAGAATAGTTAGTCAAGGAATAACTACAGAGGATTTAGTACATTCTATGGACTCTATAAAAAATATTCCAATGGAATTAAAAATAGGGGTGTTTTTCTACTATTTAATTTTTGCAATAGTAGCTGCATTTTTAATTAGTTACCTAATAAGAAAGATGGAAAAGAGAAACTTCGATATAACTTTAGATGAGTTAGATGTTGCAACAAGAGTTTCTTATAAAGAAGAGAGAGTAATAAATGTACCATTTATAATAAGTGTAATAGTATTTATTGTATATACATTTTTTATAATGAAAGGGTAATAAAGAGTCGTTGTAATATAATTTGAAACCTGGCTTATTTTTGAATGTATGAGTTTAAAAAAATAGCAAATAAGCTTTGGAAAAGGAATAAGAAATTCTTTTTTATTCTGAGTATAAATTTGATTATGCAAATTTTATACTATGGAACTTTTGAAAGGTATATATAAAAAGACAAAATAGCTTTTATAGCAATCAAGAACTATTTTGTCTATAATTTGAGAGTTAGATTATCTAACTCTTTTATTTTTAAGTTTTTATAAGCTAAGCATAGAGAAGTAATAAATCTTTTTAGAATTACTCAATAATAATTTTAATACCACGTATTTTAGCAGCTTCTTTACTAAGGCCATTTCTTTTAACTAGGTCATTTAATAAAAGTAAGTATTCCTTAGATTTTTCTATTAAGCCAAGTTCTTCATAAGATTTTGCATAATAGTAGTAGTATAAAAACCTACGGTTTTGAAGGAAGGGGCTTGTCATGTCAAGAGAGTCTAGAAGTTTTAAGACAATATCATACTTTTTCCTTTCAAAATTACAATATATTAAATCTAATAAGTGCATGTTGTGAGTTGCCTTTGAACGCTTTTTACAATAAAAATAATAGACAAAGTCATGAAAATCCTCTAAGCTCTCTTTTGATAGGGAAAGTTTTATATTAGTATATTTTTTATATTCAATAAATCTTGCTAAAATTAAAATTAAAAATATTAGAATTACATAAGAGAAATTATCAGTTTTTAAGTATTTTATAAAGGGGAATATTACTAAGATTATAGAGATAAGCCTTGTGATATTACTTAGTTTCTTTACTTTTTTTAGGTTCTCTAAAGCTTCTTTAGAATACTTATAATTTTTAAAGTCGTAATTTTTTAAGTCATATATATCCATTAATGACCTCCTTTATTTTGTATAGTTTTCTATAAATAGTTAAAAATATTTATAGTAAATTAATTATATAAAAAATAAGCTTCTAGAACTTTATATTAATTAAATTTTAAAAAAATCTTTTATCTTAATACATATTTAAGAGGCGTGGTAAAAATAATCTTTGAAATCGGGCTTATTTTTGCATGTATGAGTTAAAAAAATAGCAAATAAGCTTTGGAAAAGGAATAAGAATTCCTTTTTGATTCCGATTATAAATTTGCTTATGCAAATTTTATAATATGAAACTTTTAAAAGGTATATATAAAAAAGACAAAATAGCTTTTATAGTAATTAAAAACTATTTTGTCTACAGAATGAAAAAAGGAACTGTTTGGGATAACAGTTCCTTTTTCTATTAAATTGTGTGGTTAACTTAAGAGTGTATTAAGCTATTAGTATTATTGACTGATAATTAAAAAAATATACCAATTAATATATTTTAAATTTTTTGCCTAGAATAGTGTTTTTATATTCTAAGGTTGCATCTGTAAAGAAATGAGAAATTTTCTTGTCTGCAACTATTTTAATACCATTATCCATAACCAAATCATCATTTTCACGCTGTTCATCCAGAACAACTTCAATATTTAAGCCTGCTCATCCAGAGGAACAAGCTTTTATTCTAAGGGCATCTTTATCACTATTATCAAGCATATTTTTAACTTTATCTAAAGTGTTTGGATGTATTTTAACCTTCAAAATAAAAACCTCCTTATAAATTTTAGTGAACTTAATATATAAATTAACTTTATTTATTAAATTATATACGCATATTAAAAGTGGAGCTATAGTATGTAATTTTAAGGAAATAAAAAAAGTGAAATATTGTTATAATTTTTTTATATATTTGCATAATTATATATGAATTTATAAATAATATTATTATCTATATGATAAAATATTTTTATTAACAAAATGTTCAAAAAATACTTGAAATTTTGTTTGAAAGTGATATTATTATTTATATAAGGAATAACAATTATTAAGTAATATAATTTTGAAATTATTTATTTGGGAAAATAATTTTGATTGTGTTTTTTCAAATAAGTGATTTGTAGGAGGTTTTTTATTATGAAAAGTTTAAAGGGAACTAAAACTGCTGAAAATCTAATGAAATCATTCGCTGGTGAATGCCAAGCAAGAACAAGATATACTTATTTTTCAAGTACAGCTAGAAAAGAAGGTTATGTTCAAATATCAAATATATTTTTAGAAACTGCTGAAAATGAAAAAGAACACGCTAAGAGATTTTATAAATTCTTAAAAGACGATCTTCAAGGAGAAGCTGTAGAAATAAATGCTGCTTACCCAGTAGAATTACCTACAGATACATTAACTAACTTAAAATTTGCTGCTGACGGAGAACATGATGAATTAAGTAATCTTTATCCATCATTTGCTGATGTAGCTGATGAAGAAGGATTCCCAGAAGTAGCTGCTGCTTTCAGAATGATAGCTAAAGCAGAAACTGCTCACTATAATAGATTTATGAAATTAGCTAAAAATATGGAAGAAGGAAAAGTATTTAAAAAAGACGAAGTAGTACTTTGGAAATGTGGAAACTGTGGATTTATTTGGGAAGGTGCAGAAGCTCCATTAAAATGCCCTGCATGCTTACATCCACAAGCTTTCTTTGAAGTTTTCAAAGAAACTTATTAAAAAATAGATTTATTCATGCTTAACTCGTATAATTTTATCAATTGAATGTAAATATAATAAACTAAGACTTATTTCAGAGAGAAGAAATTCTCTCTGATTTTTTTTATAAATAAAGAGCGTATATCAAAATAACTTTTGATATACGCTCTATAAATTTTAAGTGTTAATGCAGTGGATAGCTAAAAACCACCATTTTGTTTTCATCATTTATTGGTCTCCAAAATTGAATTTCATCAATTAAAAGTTCTCTATCAAAATTATAATCTTGAAGTTTTGTATAAGCTGACTCAAACTCATCCTCTCCCCATACTCTCTGTGCAAAATATGGGTTAGCTAAGGATACATGAAGTTGCCATGTATCTGGGTTAGAAGTCAATTTAAATCCTTCTTTTGATAAATTCTCATAAAGTTCTCTAGAAAGTTTCTTTATTACTCCACTTTCTTCATCTACTTTTAAATTTACAGACCTATAAGGCTCTCCAAATTTAATTAGTCCATTTAAATGAACTTCAAATTTTTTATATGATTTTAAAGTGTTTTTTACTACTTCATTTAATTTATCCATATCAGGATCTTCAATTACAGCTAAGGTAATATGAAGCATAGGAAGGTTTTCATAAAGTTTATATTCATTTGATATGGATTCTTGCAATGGCTTTATTATTGCATAGGAAACCTTATCAAATAGTGCCACTAAGTAATATAGCATAGATAAACCCCTTTCTTACTAGTTTGTACAATTTATACCAAGCATTTAATCTATTATATCATATAGAAACTTAGAAAGACTACAAATAGACCTTATTACAATAGGATATACACCTTTAAGAAATTGATTGATTTTACTTAAATAGAATATTAAGAAAATAATTGATTTTATTTTTAAGTAATATTAAATTTTGAGAACAAATTTTAAAAAGATGTATATATTAGTTTATTGAGGGTATTTATAAGGAATCTAAAAAGCTTTTAGTAAACTGAAAGCAAAAAAGAGATAAATTTTATGGAGAGTAAGAAAAATATATTTGAAAAACTAAAGTTAGATAATATACTATATATAATGTATATTAGAGAGTTTTAAAAGAAGTTTATTTAATATATATTTTAGTTTGAAATTTTTGAAAGGTGGAACAGGGAAATGATAGAAAGCAGAGTAAGTAGATTAAATAAGAAAAAATCATCTAAGATGTCAGTTCTATATAATATAGTTGGAATTTGCTTTTTAGCTTTAATTTTATTTGTTGGTAGTCAAATGTTTCTTTAAGAATTGATTATTTGGTTGGAATCTATTTGCATAGATATAAGTTCTGTATAAAGAAGTTATTTTTTATAGTTAAGGAAATTATTTTCTTTATATGGATAAGGTGAGTGTAAATAAAAATTCCAGCTTAAAATATTTAGTATTTTACATAATATGAGGTTTAGTTTAGAAAATAAATTTTTTTGTTAAGGTATAGTATTTTGAGTTCATATATTTTATGAGATTATTTTTATAGATATTTTTAGATAAGGAGAGATGGAAGTTAAATGAGTATTTTAATAGTTAAAAATATGAATCATGGCTTTGGAGATAGAGCTATATTTGAAGATGTGTCTTTCAGACTTTTAAAGGGGGAGCACGTTGGACTTATAGGAGCAAATGGAGAAGGTAAATCAACTTTCATGAACATAATTACAGGTAAACTTATGCCAGATGAGGGAGATGTTCAATGGAGTAATAAGGTTAGAGTTGGTTACATGGATCAGCATGCTCAGCTTGAGAAAGGTAAAACTATAAGAGAAGTTTTAAGAGAAGCATTTCAGTATCTTTTTGATATGGAAGTTGAAATGAATGGTCTTTATGAGAGAATGGGTGAAATGTCAGAGGATGAGATGACTAAAGCCTTAGAAAGAACAGCTACAATTCAAGATATGTTAGATCATAATGGATTTTATATGATAGATGCAAAGGTTGAAGAGGTTGCAGCTGGATTAGGTCTTAGAGATGTTGGATTAGACAAGGATGTTACTGATTTAAGTGGAGGACAAAGAACTAAGGTTTTATTAGCTAAACTTTTATTAGAAACACCAGATATATTACTTCTAGATGAGCCTACAAACTATCTTGATGAGGAACATATAGCTTGGCTTAAGAACTATTTAATAGGATATGAGAATGCCTTTATCTTAATATCACATGATATTCCATTTTTAAATAGTGTAGTAAATGTAATATACCATGTTGAAAATAGAGCATTAACTAGATACACAGGGGATTATGATAACTTTATGAGAGTATATGAAGCTAACAAGAAGCAATTAGAGGCTGCTTATGAAAGACAACAGGCTGAAATAGCTAAACTTGAAGACTTCGTTGCTAGAAATAAGGCTAGGGTTGCTACAACAGGTATGGCAAGAGCTAGACAAAAGAAATTAGATAAAATGGATAGAATTGAGCTTGCTGCTGAGAAACCAAAACCAGAGTTTAACTTTAAGCAAGGAAGAACTTCAGGTAAATTAATCTTTGAAGCAAGAGACTTAGTTATAGGATATGATGAGCCACTTAGTAAACCACTTAACATAAGAATGGAAAGAGGCCAAAAAATAGCCTTAGTTGGAGCTAATGGACTTGGAAAATCAACACTTCTAAAAAGCTTAATGGGATTAATAAAACCAATAAGCGGAGAGGTTGAAACAGGAGACTACCAAAGCATAGGATACTTTGAACAAGAAATAAAAGAAGCAAACTATAATTCATGTATAGAAGAAGTTTGGCAAGAGTTCCCAGGATACACTCAATACGAAGTAAGAAGTGCCCTAGCTAAATGTGGATTAACAACTAAGCACATAGAAAGCTCAGTAGCAGTATTAAGTGGGGGAGAACAAGCTAAGGTAAGACTTTGTAAGCTAATAAACAAAGAAACAAACATACTTATTCTAGACGAGCCAACAAACCACTTAGACGTTGAAGCTAAAGATGAATTAAAGAGAGCATTAAAAGAATATAAAGGAAGCATACTTTTAGTTTGCCATGAACCTGAATTCTATAGAGACTTAGTAACAGACGTGTGGTCATGTGAAGACTGGACTTTAAAAATTGTATAATAAATAAAAGCTATGGTTTAAAAGCCATAGCTTTTAATTTTCTTTAAAATTATAGTTTTAAAGAAGTAATTCAATAGCTTCATCAAGTAGTTTATTTCTATTAGTTTTATAGATTTTTAGAATAATGAAAAGTGAACCGTATCACAAGTAAGTGCGAACTTTACCAAAATTGGATATATAAATGAAAGGTAGGTCTGCTTTAATTCTGCAATGAAACTCACAAAAATCTAAAATTTGAATTTTTGTAGGTTATTGTAGTTTTATTCATAGGTTCTTCGTTTTTCACCTATTTCAGCAAATTAGAATTTGTTTTTTCTAATCTATAGTATTGAAAGAAATTGTAAAACATTCCACAAATATATTTTTTATATTCATTTCAGATTTAGGTTAAAGTTAGTAGTTATTCTTTTGTGTATATAAGTTATTTGAAGTAATAAAGTTTCAATTGAATTTGGATAAATATGAATATAAAAGTATTGAAAAAAAATAAAAGTTTATATATAATGTAATTATACTAAAATATAAACATGAAAAATATAAATGTAAAGGAGATGTAAATATGCGCAAAGAGGTAGTTTTTAACTAAACTAACTGAATAAGGATTATTTTAAAAAGTATATGAAAAAAATCTTGGATAACTCAAGGTTTATTTGTGGTAGAAACAATTATTAATAATATTGATATTACCATGTCTATTTGTGTACTCTAAAAATAATCAGTATTATAATGAGCATATTACATCTTTATTTGAAGAATAGGAAAACTGTGTTCTAAACACGGTATTTTTATGCCTATTTTTACTATATTTATAGATATGATATAAGACTTTAATTTGCATAGCTTAATCATAAGTTATATAAATTAAAGTTGTATATTTCATGTTTATATTTAGGTTATATAATTATGAGGCTGTAAGTGAATTATGTTCACTTACAGCTTTTTTTATTTAAGGAGATTATTTTGATGATTTATATATTTAAATATGAAGATTATGAAAAACAAATAAATTTTTTTAAAAATACTAGGATGGTGATTATTAATGGTTAATAAACTTTCAGCATATAAAACTTATTTATTATTTTCAGCTATTACAGCAATGTGTTTTTCACTAGTAGCTACAGTTATGATAGTGTATCACATTGAAACGGTGCATTTAAATCCACTTCAGCTTATACTTGTTGGAACTACTTTAGAAGTAGCATGCTTTATATTTGAAATTCCTACAGGAATAGTTGCAGATGTGTACAGTCGTAAACTATCTATTGTTATTGGTGTAGTTTTAACAGGAGTGGGATTTATTTTAGAAGGTTCTATTTCTAGTTTCGTTTTCGTACTTGTAGCACAGATTGTATGGGGATTAGGTTCTACTTTTATTAGTGGATCTGTTGAAGCTTGGATTGCGGAAGAAGAGAAAGATAAAGATTTGGATAAAATTTATATAAAGGGAGCACAAGCAGGACAGATAGGATCGGTTATTGGAATAGTACTAAGCACTGTAATAGCTAATTTATCTGTAAGACTACCTATTATAGTTAGTGGAGTCTTATTTATAATTCTTGCATTATTTTTATGGTTATATATGCCAGAAAATAATTTTAAATCATCTGCTCCAGAGGATTTAAATACTTTTAAAAAGATGGGATATACCTTTAAATCTGGTCTTAAATTTATAAAAAATAAACCTATAATTATAATTTTGCTTTCAGTAACTTTATTTTATGGATTATCCAGTGAAGGTTATGATAGACTTTCTAATATGCATTTTTTACAAGATACTATGCTTCCTAAACTTGGAAACCTTAAACCAGTGACTTGGTTCGGAATTTTTGGAATTGCAGGAATGATATTGAGTGCTATAGTAATGCATTTTATGGAAAAGAAGCTTAAGGATGATGATAAGAATAAAAATGGAAAGCTGTTATTATGTATAAATATATTTTATATATCATTTATGTTCATATTTGCTATTACAAAAAGATTTAACTTAATGCTAATAGCTTATTTAGCGACAAGTACCTTTAGAACTATAAATGAACCTATATTTAGTGCATGGCTTAATGGACATATAGATGACAAGGCCAGATCTACTGTACTTTCTATAAATGGACAAATAAATTCCTTAGGTCAAATTTTAGGTGGACCAATTATAGGAATCATAGCTACAAATATTTCAGTGAGTATGGGTATAGCATGTACTTCGTTATTAGTAACACCGGTATTAGTGTTATATATTGTTGCTATGATAATGGATAAAAAGGTGGTTGATAGAGTTGGAGGTATTGATTATGAAGAAAATAATTAATATAGGAATCGTAGCACACGTGGATGCAGGAAAAACAACTATAACAGAAAACTTATTATATTATAGTGGAGCTATAAAATCAGTTGGAAGAGTTGATTTAGGCAATACACAGACGGATTCTATGGAGCTTGAGCGTAAGAGAGGGATTACCATTAAATCATCAACCATATCTTTTAATTGGAATAATGTCAAGGTTAATATTGTTGATACTCCAGGACATGTGGATTTTATTTCGGAAGTTGAACGTTCATTAAGTGTTTTAGATGGAGCGATACTAGTTATATCAGGAGTAGAGGGTATTCAGTCACAAACAAGAATATTATTTGAGACATTAAAGGAGTTAAACATTCCAACAATAATTTTTGTAAATAAGCTAGATAGAATTGGGGCAAATTTCAATAAAGTATTTGAAGATATAAAGAAGAATATGTCCAATAAAGTAGTTAGATTACAAGAAGTATATGATGTAGGAAGCAAAGCTGTTTATATAAAAAAACTATTTGATACATGCATGATAAATGATGATGCTATTGATGTTTTATCAGACTTAGACGAAGCATTTTTAGAAAGATATATTGGTGGAATAGAACCTGATAAAGAAGAAATACAAGAAAAGCTTTCATTATATGCAAGTGAAGGAAGTCTATATCCAGTATTTTGTGGTGCGGCAGCAATTGGACTTGGAGTTGAAGACTTATTAGATGGAATTTGTAGTTATTTTCCATTTGCAGGTGATGATTGTGAAAGTGATTTATCTGGAGTAGTATTTAAAATCGAAAGAACAAGTAAAAATGAAAAGAAGGTTTATGTAAGATTATTTGGAGGAAAAATATCTGTAAGAGATAAAATTCAAGTACCTAATAAGGAGATAGCAGAAAAAGTAAAGAAAATTAATAGGTTAGAAAATGGGGGAGTTGTTGAAGCACAGAGGATAGAAGCAGGGGATATAGGTATTTTATATGGACTTACAAGTTTCCAAGTGGGAGATGTTATTGGAATTTCAAATGATAAAATTAAAAATATATCTATAGCTAAACCAGCATTAAAAACAACAATTTCTGCAATTGATAAAGAAAAAAATCCAGAGCTATTTAAAGCATTAACATTACTTGCAGAGGAAGATCCACTACTAGAATTAGAGATGAATGACATAGATAAAGAAATTTATGTCAACTTATTCGGTGAAGTTCAAATGGAAATACTAAGTTCCATGTTAGATGATTTATATGGAATAAAAGTAGAGTTTTCGAATATTGAGACTATCTATAAGGAAACACCTAAAGGTTTTGGAGCGTCAATAATGCATATGCAGGAAGACTTAAATCCATTTTGGGCGACAGTAGGCTTAGAAATAGAACCAGCAGGGAGAGGCGAAGGTCTTAGGTATATTTCTAATGTTTCAGTAGGGTCATTGCCAAAATCTTTTCAAAATGCAATTGAAGAAGCAGTTATTAAGACAAGTAAACAAGGATTATTTGGATGGGAGGTTACAGATGTAAAAGTCACTCTTAGCTGTGGTGAATTTTTTAGTCCAGCCAGCACTCCAGCAGATTTTAGAAATGTGACACCTATGGTATTCATGGAAGCATTATATAAAGCACAAACTGTTTTATTAGAGCCATTACATGAGTTTGAGTTAAAGATTCCTCAAAATGCTTTAAGCAAAGCGGTATGGGATTTAGAAACTATGAGGGCAACCTTTGATAATCCTATTGTTATAGGGGATGAATTCTCAATAAAGGGATTAATTCCAGTAGAAAATTCAAAAGAATATAAAATGAAAATAGCTTCATATACAGAAGGTAGAGGAATGTTTGTGACAAAATTTTATGGGTATAAGGAAGCTTCAGCTGAATTTTCAAAAGCACGCAAAAAAACAACGTATGATCCATTGAATAAAAAAGAGTATTTGCTTCATAAACTAAACGCAATTAGAGATTAAATTTAAATAGATAAGTTAAATTTTTATATGTAGGATTTAAATATAAGACATTCAAAGCCTAAAAGTAAAGGAAGGGTCGTCTGAAGAAGATGAAGACCCTTCCTTTTTTCATGTTACTATGCTTAATTGTAAGTGCTTGAAATTTGTAATATAATGTAAATAAAGTTTTTAATAATAAGGGGACGCACAAATGAAAATCGACTTTAAAATAACAAAAGATGACTATATAAGCTTCAATTTACATCATTTAGAAAACTCGAAATCACAGAAAAGTACATTTAACATACTTAGATATGCTGTACCCATAGTACTTTCTATACCAATCTACTTTACAGGAACGGGGATATTTAATCAACCGAATATATATTGGATTATAGTAGCGATAGTTTTTTTAGTCATTTGGATTTTAACATATCCTAAGCAATACAAAAAATTAGTAGCTAAAGAAACTGATAAACTCATAAGTTAAGGAGATAATTCATCAATATTTGGAAGTAAGACTTTAGAAATTATTGATGGGACAATAGTAGTAAAAGGGGATTCTATATCAGAAACAGTATCGTTAGAAAGTATAAAAGATGTAAAAGTTTACGAAGATATGATCCTTATATATATAAGTGGATTTGTAGCTCATATAATTCCAAGGAGATATTTAGATAAAGAAATAGAGAAAGAACTTATGAAAGAGCTTAAAAAATGTAAGGCTTTAGAACAATTAAAGTAAAACGTGCTCCTTTGGAGGTGTAACGGAGAACTGTACCATAAATAACGATGAATGAATCAAGAGAGATAGATTCAATAAAACTTAATATAAATGATAAGCTAGTTGAATATCTAGTAAAAGAAGGAGGAGTACCTATTAAAGGTATTTCTTCTTCTTTTATGTTACGAAATGTTGGAGTAAGTGTATTAAATTTAGAAATTGAAATATAATTTAGGCAATAAAATGTAGATTGCTATGTAAAAAAAAAACAATATTGTTATAATATTTAATATATACAAAAATATTAGGAGGTTATTATGGAGAAAGTTAATGGAATAACAGTAATGCAAAATAAAGGAATAGAAATAATTAATGAAAGAAGTATTCAAAGTTCAATAACACAATACGAGGAAAATGTTATGAATTTATTAGAATGTTGCGGATTGCCATCAACTAATGTACTAGTAGATATTAAGCAAAGAAAGAATGTTATAAAAAATATAGAAAGTCCATTAGAGTTATTGGATGAAAAAAAAGAAATCAGGCTATGTATTTATCAAAGTTTTTAGCTGCAGTTACAGCAGGCCTGTTTGATGCTGCACTAAATTATTTATGGGATGAAACAATATTACAATTGAGGTATAGAGTTGCACAATATGATATACAGTACTTTTTTGATGTTGCAGTATCATCTCCAGAAAGAAGAAAAAAGTTAAATGATGTAGAAGATTTAGTGAAAATTGATGATAGTGAATTAATTTTAGCAGCAAAAGAAATTGATTTGATTTCAGATATAGGGTATAAACATTTGGATTATATTAAATATATGAGAAATTGGGCCAGTTCAGCACATCCAAACCAAGTACAATTAACAGGATTAAATCTAATATCTTGGCTAGAAACCTGTATAAGTGAAGTAATGAACTTACCAGAGTCTAATGTAACAATAGAAACAAGAAAACTATTAAATAATATAAAAAGCAATAAAATATCCGAAGAAGATGCAAGAAAAATAGGAACATTTATGATAGATTTACCAAAAGAAAAGTTAAATGCTTTGGTTAATGGTTTCTTTGGAATATATACTAGATTAGATACAAATCAAGATGTCAGAGAAAATATTCACTTATTATTACCTTTAGTTTGGGAGATAGTTGATTATAATATAAAAAATGAATTTGGTATAAAATATGCAAGATTTGAAGCAAATAATGATAGTGAGCAAGCGGCTTTAGCTAGGAACTTTTTAGAAATAGTTGATGGCCAACAATATTTACCAGAGCCTATAAGAGCGGCAGAAATAAAAGGAGCTCTTGAAAATTTAAAATTAGCACATCATTCACCTATAGATAATCTTTATAAAGAACCAACTCATGTAAGACAATTAAGGAGATTAATTGGTACACATGGAGTACCCAAGCAAGTTGATTATGATTATGTTATTACAATAGTTGATGCGTATTTAACTAATGGTAATGCTGAATGTTGGGATGCAGACCCAATATATAGACAGTTAATAAGTGATTTTAATCAGCAACAATTAACAATAGCTGTATTATGTTTTGAAAGTCAAATAATAACAAGTAAATTACAATTTAGTTTATGCCAGAAAAAGTATGAAAATTTAATTTCAATTGTGGAAACACGAATTACATCTCCAGCTGTAAAGGAATTAATAGAAGAGATTAAGAAATTTGATGGACCTCTTGAAAAAATGAGAGATGAAAGTAGAATGAAGAAACTATTATCTACTATAAAACCTCTTATTAGTTAAGTTGAAAAAACCTCACTTAAAATTGATATTTAGAACCATACTATAAATGAGTGTAATTTTACTAAAATTGGATAATAAAAGAGTAGTTATAAGTAATTGTAAAATAATAACTTGATATATTTATTTAAAATAAAATAATATACTAAAAAGAAAATATAAAGTAATAAATATATTATATGTGAATTAATAATTTTTCTGATAATATATAGATAAATGGGAATTTGATGAAATAATGGAGAGTACATAAATGGTTTTATTAGTCGTTGATACACAGAAATTATTAGTAAATAGTAAATTATATAATTTTGAAAATTTTATTACAAATATTAGGAAATTAATTAATACATCAAGAAAAAATAACATTGAAGTATTATATGTAATACATGATGATGGAGTAGAAAGTGATTTGACAAAAGGAAAAGATGGATTTGAAGTTTACGAAGAATTTAAGCCTATGGAACAAGAAAAAGTGTTTGTAAAAAATGTGAATAGTTCATTTAGAGAAACTGGTTTGTTAGAATATTTAAGAGAAAAGGGTGAAAAAGATATAATTGTTGTTGGACTTCAAACTGATAAATGTATTGATGCTACAATAAAGTGTGGTTTTGAACATGGATTTAATATGATTGTACCAAGCTATGCTAACTCAACTGTTGATAATGACTTCTTTAGTGGAGAGCAAAGTTATAAGTATTATAATGAATTTATGTGGAATGATAGATATGCTAAATGTATTTCTATTAATACGGTATTTAATATGTTAGAACACTAAATAGAGTATATTTAATGAATAATTTTAATCTATTACGAAATAAATCTAAAATATAAATATATATTATAGTTAAGAACAATATATTTAATAAGATATTACTTACAATAAACTTCTATGTGTAATTAGATTACATATAGAAGTTTTTATATTTTAGGGAGGATTAATAATTTATTAAAAGAAGGAGGAGTACCTATTAAGGGTATTCTTTTTTCTTTTATGTTGAGAAATGTTGGGTTGAAGGTATTGGGCTTAGATATTGTTATATAGAGAATAAATTAATTTGAGGTATAATGTAATAAAAGGAAAATTATATATTAAAATACAATAATAGACTGAGAAAAATAGATGGGAGTTGGTTTGATGAAAAATTTGCTAGTTGGAAATGGTATAAACATACAATTTGGTGGATATGAAAATACTAATGAAGCAATTATTGTAAGAGGAATTAAGAATTTAGAAAAAAATAACTTTCCTAAGCACATTATATTAGAAAATACTGAGGATTTAGTTAAATTAATTGGATATTTATTTTTGGAATTTAAGTATATGATGAATGATACTTATGATAAGTTCACTTTATCAAGTCAAGAACAATTATGTTTAGATGATATGAGAAAAAGATATAAGAATAGAAAAAATTTAATTTTATCTGATATTGGATTTGAAGATTACTATTTAATATATGATTTATTTTGTCATAAAAATAATATAGTAAATCCAGAAAAATTTTATATTAGGGAAGCTATAAAAGCTTTTTTCATACATTCAATATTCAATGATGGAAGAGTTAATGAAATTTATAAGAACTACCCTGAAAAGTTAAAAGAGTTTTTTGAGCCCTTTAACAATATTTTTACTACTAATTATGATGAAAATTTAGTGAGATTTACAGGTAAGACAATATATTATTTACATGGAGCATTTCATGTAATGGATTATAAATATGATAAAAATTCATTTAGAAATATGCTTACTAACAAGGCAACAGACGACTTTAATGTAGACAGTAATTACTATTATTTGTATTCAAATGTTTTAACAACTTATAGTGGATATTCAAAAAAGTTTTCTATAAATCAGAGTCAACACGCAAATGAAGTAATAAAAAAATGGCAGAAGGATATAAAAATAATATAGCTATTAAGAAAGATGTTGATAGTTGGAAGTTTACTGATAATGAAATATTGAAGAATATGTATGATTCTATAATTTTAAAAGTTAATAATGAAGATTTACAGTTTGAAGAACAGTATCCAATAAATGAATTTAAAAGTATAAGTGGAGAACTTAAAATAATTGGTCTTTCACCCAATAATGATACGCATATTTTTGAAATAATAAATAACAATGGTAACCTAAATGATATATTAAATGAGTAAAATATTTAAATTTTGCTTATATTTTATAATATAAAAAATAAGGTTAAAGAGCTATTATTTTAATATTTTATCCTTTAGTGACGGAGTTGTGACGTATTTTTGACGGAGTTGAAACCTGAGTTTTTCTAGTGATATCAATGGTTTTGACGGAAGTGACGGACTTTT
>ERZ773156.814-NODE-814-length-26139-cov-4.11432_pt1 | contig 26139 bp, 18 predicted proteins | sample MGYA00511895_ERZ773156 | MGnify/ENA primary metagenome ERZ773156 (study PRJEB29015, sample SAMEA2737850) | human gut metagenome | biome: human gut; feature: human-associated habitat; material: faeces | place: China | collected 2012 ... | reverse complement strand
TTTTAAAATTTGTAGTTATTATCTATTTTTTAAATCGAATTTAATTTGAAGTCCTAGATTAAAAATAAAAAGTGTGATAAAATTATTATGGGGATAAATAATTTGTGGGTAAATTTTATTAAGGAGTGTAACATATGAAAGAAAATGCTATAGAAGTTATGGATCGAAGAACACTTGTTTTTGAAGCATTAAAAAATGATATTATAAATGGGAATATAAGATTTGGGGAAAAAATAAATGAAAATGAGTATTCTATCAGATATAATATAAGCAGAACACCTTTGAGGGAAGCATTGAGCAAACTAGAAATGATGGGTATAATAGAAAGAGTTCCTTTTAAAGGAGTGTTTTTAAAAAAATTTAATTCAGAGAAAGTAAAAGAAATATATGAAATAAGATTAGAGCTTGAGTATATTATATATAAAGAGATAAAAGAAATAATGACAGATAAGCATATTAAAAAAGTTGAAAAAATTGTTGCTAAGGGTCAAAAATACAACAATAGCAACAATCTTGCAAAATTTTCAGAAACATTAGAAGAATTTGATAATTATCTATATTCTTTATCCAAAAAAGAACTTTCTTTAAAAATACTTTCTGAGCTATCTTTTTATATGAATATATTTAAGAAAACAAATCCTAATATGCAAGAAACAGTTGATGAACATGAAAAAATAATAGAAGCATTAAAAGAAAAAGATGATGAAAAAATATATAAAGCTTTGGAAGAACATTTATATAATGCAGCCAATTATGTTGTGAAAACATTTGATAAAATATCTATTTAAATAAAAAAAGAATGGATTCTATTTCCATTCTTTTTTTACGTTATAGAGAATTTACACCAAATTTTTATTACAAGAAAGTATTGTATACCAAAAAAAATATATTGTATACAAAAAAATATAAGAAATGTATTGTTAGAATATAGAAATTATATTTGTGAAAATCTATTTTTTAAGGTATACATTTATTAATACTTTTGTAAAAAGTATTAATAAATCTACACGGGGGAAATAGAAATGGAAAAATTTTTAATGCTTAGTATTGTAGCTGGCTTATTTGCAATCGGGGATATTTTAGGTGTTGCAACTAAAGCCAAGCTATCATCAGTGTTTATTGCATTGATGGGATTTCTTGTTTTGTTCATGACTGGAGTCATACCTTCTGATTTGATTGCAAAGGCACAGTTAGACAAAGTTGCAACTTTAGCAAGTCCTATATTAGTATTTCATATGGGAAGTATGGTAAATGTAAAACAGTTAATAGAAGAATGGAAAACTGTTTTAATGGCATTTATAGGAATGGTAATAACTTGTATTGCAGTTTTTCTTGTTATGCCAATAGTAGGAAAAGAAGTGGCTATTGTTAGTATTCCTGTGCTAAATGGTGGAATTGTTGCTACTAATATAATGGTAAATGGCGCACTTGAAAAAGGATTTGCAACAGCAGCAGCATTTGGAACATTTGCTTATGCTATTCAAAAATTTGTTGGAACACCACCTGCATCATTTTTTGGTTTAAAAGAAGCAAAAGTTATAATAGCAGACTATAGATTGAAAAAAGCTGAAGGTGAAAAAATAGTTATCTCTGGGGGAAAAGAGAAAAAAGAGGAAATAAAAAAGGAATGGTATAAAAAATATGATAAGTATTTTACTGTTTATGTATGCTTTGCAGTAACAGCAATTTGTTGCTATTTTGCTTCAATACTTGCTAAATATACAGGAGTAGGAGCAACTATATGGTCACTAGTTTTAGCTGCAACACTTGCATATTTAGGAATAATTCCACCAAGAATTCTTGATAGAGGAAAAATGTCTGGCTTTTTTTCTATGCTGACATTTGCCCAAATTATTCCTTCACTTGCTAAAATAAAATTTGATGACCTTATAGTAATGGGATATTATTTATTAGTTATATTCGGGGCAACAATGATTGGATTGTATATATTTACTCAAATACTTCCAATATGGAAGCTTGTTGGTTCTAAAAATTTAGCTATGGGAATAGTTGTGGCTCAACTTCTGGGATTCCCAGCTACATACCTTATCTGTAATGAAATAGCAACTGCTGTAGCAGAAGATGAGGAAGAACATGAATTTATAATGTCAAAACTTACACCAGCATATGTTGTTGCAGGATTAGCTTCTGTTACTACATTATCGGTAATTGTAGCAGGAGAATTTGTGAAAATGCTTTAATTTTAAAGAAGAGTTTCAGACATATATATAATATAAACATTAGGGAGGAGTAAAATGTTAAAATTTGATTCTACTATTTATCCGTATCCATCAAGAAGAAATGTGATGTACGCTAAAAATGGTATGGTAGCAACTGGATCTCCACTTGCTGCACAAGCTGGACTTGAAATACTTAAAAAAGGAGGAAATGCAATAGATGCTGCTATTGCTACTGCTGCTGCTCTTACTGTTGTAGAGCCTACAGGTAATGGTATAGGAGGAGATGGATTTGCTATTCTCAGTGTAAACAATAAAATATATGGACTTAATGCTAGTGGTCCTTCACCAAAACTTCTTGAAGCACAGGATTTATTGAATAAAGGGTTAAAAGAAATGCCTAAATATGGCTTTACTCCTGTAAATGTACCAGGAATACCTAAAGCATGGGCAGAGTTAAGCAAAAAATTTGGTAAGCTTCCTTTGAGTGAAGTTGTAGCTCCAGCAGTAAAATTAGCAAGGGAAGGATATGCTGTTCCTGTGAATGTTGCTAAACTATGGAAAAAAGCTGCTGTTAATTTTGGAAAAGAAAGTGGAGAAGAATTCAAATACTGGTTTGAAACTTTTACTAAAGATGGAAAATGCCCTGAGATAGGAGATGTAGTAAGGCTTCCAGATCATGCAGATACTCTTGAAATGATAGGAGATACATATGCAGATGCTTTTTATAAAGGAGAACTAGCAGATAAAATAGATGCATTCTCTAAAAAATATAATGGATATATAAGAAAAGATGACTTGGAAGAATTTGAAGCAGAATGGGTAGAACCTATTTCTGTAAAATATCATGGATATGATGTATATGAACTTCCACCAAATGGTCATGGAATAAGTGCTCTTATGGCGCTTAATATCTTAGATAGATTCCAGTTTGAAGCGAGAGAAACAGTAAGATCATACCATACAATGATAGAAGCAATGAAGCTTGCCTTTGTAGATGTACAAAAATATGTAGCAGATCCTAGATTTATGAAAGTAACAGTTGAACAGCTTTTATCTAAAGCATATGCAGAGAATAGAGCAAAACTTATAGGAAATACAGCTATAATGCCAGAAGCAGGAGATCCATATTGTGGAGGAACAGTATATCTGGCAGCAGCAGATAATGAAGGAAATATGATATCATATATCCAAAGTAACTATATGGGATTTGGTTCAGGAATGGTAGTACCAGGAACAGGAATAGCCCTTCATAACAGAGGAAATAACTTTAACCTTGACTTAGAAAGTGCAAACTGTGTAGGACCAGCAAAAAGACCATATCATACAATAATTCCTGGATTCCTTGGAAAAGATGGAAAAGCAGTTGGTCCATTTGGAGTAATGGGAGGATTTATGCAGCCACAAGGACATGTACAAGTGGTAACAAATACAGTAGATTTTCTAATGAATCCACAGACAGCATTAGATGCACCAAGATGGCAGTGGGTAGGAAAGAAAAACATAGAGTTGGAACATGGAGTTCCTGAACACATAGCATATGAACTTGCAGCAATGGGACATGATATAAAAGTTCTGCATGATCCATTGATGATGGGAAGAGGAGAAATCATCTGGAGAATGGAAAATGGAGTTCTTGTAGGTGGAACAGAACCTAGAACAGATGGGCATATTGCTTTATATTAAGATAAAAAATTTATATCAATAAAATAAAAATCAAATAGAAAAGGTTTCTAATCATAATGATTAGAAACCTTTTTTGAATGATAGAGTAAAAACCATCATATCCTTTAACTATTAGCTTAAATTCTTTTTTTTATCTTCTATATGCTGTTTTTTGAAGAGGAAGATAAGTTCTAAATTCTCCATCATATTTGAAATAAGCATTTTGAAGAGCTGGAGCAGTAGGAATAACAACTATCTCTCCTACTCCCTTTGCTCCATAGGCTAGTTCTGCTTTATTCTTTTCTACTATTACAGTTTTTATTTCAGGAATATTTGTAGCTCTAAATAGTCCAAGAGTTCCAAATTTTACTTTTGGTATTCCCTTTTCAACTGGCATAATTTCTGTAAGTCCATATCCTAATCCCATAACAACTCCACCTTCTATCTGTCCTTCTAAAGCCTTTGGATTAATAGCATGTCCAATATCATGAGCTGCTGTTACTTTCTGGACTTTCCCATCTTTATCTAATATTACTATCTGAGTAGCATATCCATAAGCTACATGGCTTACAGGATTAGGTTTATCTGACCCCATCTTATCTGTAATACCTGAATACTGCCCTTCATAATCCCACCCTTCAAGTTCTTCTAATGTTTTTGTTTCAAGTTGTTTTTTTAATTCTAAGGAAGCTACTCTTGTTGCTTCTCCAGTAAAAACTGTTTGTCTAGAAGCTGTTGTAGTTCCACTATTAGGAGTAATTCCTGTATCTGGAGAATCTACAACTATTTTATCTGTTGTCAATCCAGTAGTTTCACACAATATCTGCATACAAACTGTTCCCATTCCCTGTCCTATACAAGCTGCTGAAGTTCTTATTCTTACTTTTCCATCTTGTACAGTAAGTCTGCATCTCCCTATATCAGGAAGTCCAACTCCTACTCCAGAATTTTTCATTGCACAGGCAATCCCTACTATTTCATTATTAAAATATTCCTCTTTTACAGCTTCAAGAGTTTCTACCAAAGCTGTTCCTTCATCTGCTATTTGTCCATTAGGCAATACTTGTCCTGGTCTTATAGCATTTCTATATCTCATTTCCCATGGAGAAATTCCTATCAATTCAGCAAGTTGATTTATATTTGATTCTATTGCAAAAGCTGATTGTGTAACTCCAAATCCTCTAAATGCTCCTCCTACAGGGTTATTTGTATAAACAGCTATTCCCTCTATATCAATATTTTGATAATTATATGGTCCAGCTGCATGTGTACAAGCCCTTTGTAGTACTGGTCCACCTAATGAAGCATAAGCTCCTGTATCTGCATATATTTTACATTTCATTCCTGTAAGAATACCATTTTCATCGCAACATGTAGTCATCTCTATTTTCATAGGATGTCTTTTTGTACTGACATTTATACTTTCCTGCCTGCTCAAAGTTACCTGAACAGGTTTTTTCAAAACATATGCAAGAAGAGCTGCATGATGTTGTACAGACATATCCTCTTTTCCACCAAATCCTCCACCTACATATGCTGATTTTACTCTTACCTGATCTTTTTCCAATCCTAGAAGTCTTGCTATTTCTCTTTGTTCATCGTATACTGATTGGCTGGAAGTATGTATTTCTATACCTCCATTTCCATCTGGCATAGCAAGAGCTGACTCAGGCTCCAGATAAGCATGTTCAGTAGCTGGTGTTTCATATACATTTGTTACCTTATATTTAGAGTTTAACAGAGCCCCTTCATAATCCCCTCTTTTCAATACCTCTCTTACCAAAACATTATTAGGTTTAGAATGGATAAGAGGAGCTCCATCAGCCATGGCTTCTTCTATTGTAAATAATCCCTCAAGTTCTTCATATTCAACTTTCACAAGTTTTTTTGCTTCTTCTAGTGTTTTCTTATCTTTAGCAGCAACTAATGCTACTGCATCACCAATATATCTTGTTATACCTCCAACTGGTATAAGAGCGTCCCAATCAGAAATAAACTCTAAATGTCCTATATTATTTTTTCCTGGAACATCTTCTGCTGTAAGTACACCAAGTACTCCTTCTAATTTTAAAGCTTCACTATAATCGATGGATAAAACCTTTGCTCTAGGATATTTTGTTCTCACTGCACTTCCATAATACATTCCATCTATTTTATAGTCTTCAGCATATTTTGCTGTTCCAAGAGTTTTTACAACTCCATCTACTCTATGTACATGAGTTCCTACTAATCCTGCACATTCTACTGCTGGAATTTCTAATTTTTCTCTAAATAATTTAGCTGCCAGAAGTATTGCTTCTTCTATTTTTACATATCCTGTACATCTACATATATTTCCAACTAAAGCTTTTTTTACTTCTTCTCTTGTAGGATTTAGTGTTTTTAAAAAAAGACTCTTTGCTGCTACGACCATTCCAGGAATACAAAATCCACATTGAACTGCTCCGCATTCTGTAAAGGCATAAGCAAAAACTGCTTTTTCTCTTTCTGAAAATCCTTCAATAGTTTTTATTTCTTTTCCATCTATTTTTTTAGTTGTAAATATACAAGATTTCATTGCTTTTCCATCTATTAATACAGTACAAGTACCACAAGCTCCTTCTTTACAACCATTTTTTACAGATATAAGTCCTAAATTATCCCTTAAAAAATCCAATAGATTTTTTTCTTCAGAAGTTTCTATTTTTTGTCCATTTACTATAAAAGTGTATACCTCTCCCATATTTCCCTCCATTATTTTTATCTAGCTATATCCATAGCTTTTGTAGGACATTTAGAAACGCATACTCCACAGCCAAAGCATTTTTCTTTGTTGATAACTGCCTTTTTTTCAATTATTTCTATTGCCTTATATCCACATACAGTTTTACATACTCTGCAGCCAATACATTTCTCTGTTGCTACAACTGGTGAATGTGTTATATAGTTAGCTTTTTCTCTTTCAGCTAAATACTTTATAGTAATTCCTCTTATTTCATCTAATGAATTATACCCATGTGTATCAAGCCATTCATTAGTTTCTCTTGCTATTCTTCCAAAAGCTTTTGGACCTTCTATTATTCCCTGTGTACATACTTGAACTGCTGCTGCTCCTGCCATTACCATTTCTATTACATCAGCTCCACAAGTAACTCCGCCTACACCAAATACTGGAATTTTAACTGCTTTTGCAAGTTCATATACAACTCTTAATGCTATTGGTTTTATAGCTGCTCCTGACATCCAACCATATCCTGTAGAACTTCCCATAAATGGCTTTCCAGTTTCTATATCTATCGAAAGACAAGGTCCTACTGAATTGATTGCAACTAAACCATCTGCCCCATTTTCCTCAAGAGTTTTTCCAACTTCTCCTAAGTTCTCTACTCCTGGAGATACTTTCATAAATACTGGTTTTTTAGTAAGTTCTTTAGCTGCTCTCAAGGTATTCAGCATAGGAGTCAGATCCCTTCCTACATAATGGCTTGATATCTCATATGCATCAGCATATTTATCAAGCATAGGAATAAGTTTTCTGATATCAGATTCAACATATCCCATTCCTATTATTAAAGGTTCATTTTTTACTTTACATTTTTCATACTCTTCAGCTATCCAATGTTCTACTGATAGTTCAGACCATAGTTCTGTATTTATAAAAAATTTTCCTTTGAAGTCATGCATACATGGTTTAGGTACATCTGCTGGAACTGCTGATACAGTTTTTGCAACTACTCCTGCTGCTCCATTTTCTACACATGCTCTGCATGCCTCAGCATCTTTTGAAGGTGGTCCCGCTGCCACAATCACTGGATTTTCATACTCTAAACCTGCTATTTTAACTCTTATATCTGCCATTTTTCCTCCTAAAATTACATTTTAATTTTTATATTTTAATTTCTATTTTTTATTTTCTTTAATTTTTACTTTATTTTTTATTTTCTCCTACTTCTAGTTTCTTGCTCTCTTCTAGTTTCTTACTTTTCTTGACTGCTGCTCACTTACTGCTCTTTCCCAGTTCATTGAAAACTATGTTTAATATCAATACTGAAAGGCACCCCAAAGTTACTGGACTTTGAAACAATATTTTCCCCCAGCTTGGAAAATGCTTAAAAAATTCTGGAACTGCTATTGGTATTAAAGCTATTCCTATACTTGTAGCAACTATCATAAGATTTTTGTTTCCATTATAGTTAACCTCTCCAAGTCTTTTTATCCCATTAGCAGCAACTATACCAAACATAATTATTCCTGCTCCACCTAGTACAGGTTCTGGAATTGATGTAAGTATATTTATTAACTTTGGAAAAAAGCTTACAGCCAAAAGTATAACTCCTGCTGCTGTTCCTACAAAACGGCTTGAAACCCCTGTTATTGAAGCTATTCCAACATTCTGCCCAAAAAGTGAATGAGGAAAAGTATTAAATATACCTCCTAATATTGAAGAAAGTCCATGAGCTCTCAACCCTGCTACTAATCTTCCCTCATCTTTTTCATTAACCTTGCATATGTTACTAAGATTCAATTGATTTCCTGTTGCATCTGTCATAATTACCAGTTGTACTAAAAATAGTGATAGCACTGCTGTAATATCAAATTTTGGCACTCCAAAATATAATGGTGTATTCAAATTAAAAATTTCTGCATGAGAAATATTTGAAAAATCTACCATTCCCATAGGTATAGCTATAATTGTTCCTGCAATTATTCCTATTAAAATTGCTATATTGCCTAAAAAACCTTTAGATAATTTCTGAATTCCAATAATTATTACCAAAGTTATTCCTGCAAGGAGAATATTTTTAAAATTTCCAAAATGCTCTGCTGACGGATTTCCTCCTCCTACCCATCTAATAGCTACTGGAATAAGAGATAGACCCATACAGGTAACCACTACTCCTGATACAAGAGGTGGAAAAAATTTCAATAATTTTCCAAATACTGGTGCAATTATAATACAAAATATTCCTGAAATAATAGTTGCTCCCATCATTACTTGTATCCCTAACATAGAATCTACATCTCTGTAAGCTACTCCTACTGCTGTTAGAGCTGCAACTCCTGCAAAACTTACTCCCTCTATCATTGGAAGCTTTGAACCTATTTTTTTCCCAATTCCTAAAGTTTGGATAATAGTTCCTATTCCTGCCATCATAAAAGATGCTGCAACTAATATGCTTATCTGGTCATAAGACAGTCCCAAAGAGTTACCAAGAATAATAGGAACTGCCATAGCTCCTGCACACATTGCTGCTATATGCTGCATTCCAAATAGAAAAAGCTCCTTTAGAGTAAGCATTGTATCTACTGAACTTATATGTTCTCCCTCTGCTGTTTTTATGTTCCTCATTAAAATACCCCCAAACCCATATTTGTATTACATTCTATTCCATAATTTTTGTGCTACTTTTCTTGAATATTCAAATATTCTTTTTTCCTCTACTGTAAGTAATTTTCTCTCTTTCATTATTATTTTTCCATTAATTATAGTTGTTACAACACTTCTGCCCATCATACCAAAAAGTATATGTCCATTGATATTGCTTTCATTTATAGGAGTAAAAGGATCATAATCTACCACTATTACATCTGCCAAAGCTCCAGCTTTAATTATTCCTATATCCCCTTTAAAATATTTCTCAGCTATTTTTCTATTATTTTCAAATAAAGCTATTGGGACTTCAACCCACGCAACTGCTGGATTTTTCTTTTCATGTTTATGGATAAGATTAGCTACTTTCATAGATTCAAACATATCACTTGTATACCCGTCTGTTCCTATTCCAATATTTATTCCTTTATCAAATATTTCTAAAAACGGTGAACACCCTACTGCATTTCCCATATTAGATTCTGCATTATGTACTACATTTGTTTTTGTATCTTTAAGAATATTCATTTCCTCTTCATCTATATGAATACAATGAACTGCTATTGTCTTATCTCCAAGAATATTAAACTCTCTCAATCTTTCAATTACTCTTTTATTATATTTTTTTAAAGAATCTTCTAAATCAGCTTTTCCTTCTGCTGTATGTATATGATATCCTGCATTTAATCCTTTCATTTCTTTATCACACTTTCTTAAGCTTTCATCAGAAAGAGTAAATGAAGCATGAAGCCCAAACATTCCTTTTATCATATTTTGAGAGTCAGTATTATATTTCTTTATAAAATTAATATTTTCTTTTATTCCCTCTTCCATTATTTCCATTCCATCTCTATCAGAAACTTCATAACATAAACATGTTCTTACACCTAATTTTTTAGCAGCCTCTGCTATAGCTTCAAGACTTCCTGTTACAGCATAAGGACTAGCATGATGATCAAATACTGTTGTTACTCCATTTTTTATACAGTCTATATATGTTGTGAGCGCACTGTATTCAACATCTTCTAAATTTAGTTTTTTATCTAATTTCCACCAAAGATTTTCAAGTATCTCTATAAAATCTTTTGATGGAGCATTAGATTTCATTCCTCTGGCAAATGCACTATAAATATGATGATGTGTATTTATAAGTCCAGGCATTATAACCTTTCCATTTACATCTTCTATTTCTTCTTCTGGATATTTTTTTATCATATCTTCAGTATTACCTAAATCTACTATCCTTTCTCCTTTTATTACTATACTTCCATTTTCAATATATGGTCTTTCGATATCTTGAGTTATTATTCTTCCATTAATTAATATCAAAATATTCCCTCCTGTGTTATTTACTTGTTAACTTTAGAAGCAATATGTATGCCAATCTAATAAAATTATAAAAAATCTTTCATATTTACTTAATTTTTAAAGATTAATATAAAAATCATTTAAATTTTATAAAATATATTTAAAAAAAAGTTTATCATTATCATAATGATAAAAAATAATTATCATTTTGATAAGCATTCATTTAAGTTTTACAAAATATATGTTATAATACTCAAAAGTGTCAATAATCATAACTGCTCTTTTATGGAGGTCATAAATGTCTAAATTGAAAAAAATAGAAAATCATGTAAAAAAATATGCTAATATAATAGCCAATATCATAGAAGCTGAAGTTGAAATAGTCGATAATGAACTTGTAAGAATAGCTGGAACTGGCTTATTTAAAGATAAAAATAATGAAATAGTAAGTGGTGTAGTATACAAAGAAGTAATCAAAACAAAAAAAAGCCTTTTAATTAAAGAACCCAAAAAACATGAGCTTTGTAAAAAATGCAATTATAAAAAAGAATGTAAAGAAAAATTAGAACTCTCTTCTCCTATACTATATAAAGAAGAAGTTATTGGTGTAATAGGTCTTATTTGTACTACAGACTTACAAAAAAATAAAGTTCTTAATAATCTTGACTCATACCTTAAATTTCTTGAACAAATAGGAGATTTTATATCTGGAAAAGTATATGAATATCAGAATGAAATAAAAACTCAAGAAGTAAATGATATTTTTAAACAAATACTAAATAACATGGACAAGTGTGTCCTTTCTTTAGATGTTAATAATTACATTATCAATGCAAATCAACCTGCTATGAAAACTTTAAAATTAGGAGCAGACTATAGTTCAAAACAAGTTAATATTATATCAAAAAAACTTACTATTCTAGGAAAAGATATATTTGAAATAACAATTGATGATAAATATTTCAATATGGTTGGTATCTCTATTCCAATTTCTTCAATAAATGAAAAAGCCTATAATATATTTATTTTTGATAATGTGAACACTGAAATCCCCAAAAATATGAAAAATTCAAATACTTCATGTGCTTTAGATGCTATAATTGGTGAATCAGAAGTTATGCAGAATTTAAAAAATAAAATAAGAAAAATAGCAGACACTAAATCTACTGTATTAATAACAGGAAAAAGTGGAACAGGAAAAGAGCTTGTGGCTAGAGCTATTCATGATAGTGGTGAAAGAAAAAACAGACCTTTTATAGCCATCAACTGTGGTGCTATTCCTGATTCTCTTTTAGAAAGTGAGCTTTTTGGTTATGTAAAAGGGGCATTTAGTGGAGCTAGTTCAGAAGGAAGAGTAGGAAAATTTGAACTTGCTAATACTGGAGATATATTTTTAGATGAAATAGGAGAAATGCCTTACTCTTTACAAGTAAAACTTTTAAGAGTACTTCAAGAAAGAACTTTAGTCAGAATAGGTTCAAATAAACTCATTAATCTAGATTTAAGAGTTATTGCTGCCACTAATATGGATTTAAAAAAGATGGTAGAAGAAAATAAATTCAGAGAGGATTTATACTATAGATTAAATGTAATTCCTATTGAAATTCCACCTTTATGTGAAAGAGATCAAGATCTTTTTCTTATTATAGATAAGCTTATAGAGAAATATAATAATATTTTTAATAAATATGTACATACTATAGATGATGATGTAAAAGAAATACTAAAAAATTATTCTTGGCCAGGAAATGTCAGAGAACTTGAAAATATTATAGAATTTATGGTAAACATGGCTGATGATTCTGGAAGAATAACTAAAAATATGTTATATGACAATATTCTTAAAAATAATGAAAATATCAAAAATACTGATTACATATCTTTTAATGAGAACAATGATATATGTACCATTGAAGAGATGGAAAAAACGCTTATAAAAAAAGCTTTAAAATTATACAAAGATGATTCTAACTGTAAAAATAAAGCTGCCAGCAAACTTGGAATAGGAATTGCTACACTCTATAGAAAAATAGATAAATATAAATTAAATGAAATATAAAATATTTATAAAAATATAACTATAATCTCACATATATTCTATTAAAAATTATTTTCTTAAAATTTTAATTTTGGCATAGAAATTGCTTATTATATAATCAAAATTAAAAATTGATGTTGAGGAGGATTTTATGTTTTTGATAAAAAATGGAAATGTTCTCATGGGAAATAAAATTGAAAAACTTGATATTTTAATAGAAAATGAAATAATAAAAAAAATAGATAAAAATATTTCTGAAACTATTTGCAGCAACATATTAAATGCTCAAGGAAAATATATTATTCCAGGGGGTATTGATGTTCATACTCATTTTAACATTGATGTAGGTATAGTTTCAGCTGATAATTTTTATACTGGAACTGCTGCTGCTGCTTTTGGTGGAACTACATGTATAGTGGACCATCCCGGATTTGGTCCTAAAGGTTGTAATTTAGAATATCAGATAAATAAATATATGAAATATGCTGAAGATTCAAATATAGATTATTCTTTTCATGGTGTTGTACAAGAAGTCTATGAAGATATATTTTCACAAATGGAAAGCTTAAAAAAAAGGGGAATAAATAGTGTCAAAATCTATATGACATATGCCTATAAAATGACTGATGATGATGTTCTAAAAATGTTTGAATCTGCAAAAAAATTAGATATGGTTGTATGTGTTCATTCTGAAGATGATAAAGGAATTGAATTTTTAAGAAAGAAATTTACAAAAGAAAATAAACTTGCCCCTATATATCATGCTGAATCAAGACCAGATTTTATCGAGGGAGGCTCTGTATACAAACTTCTTTCTTATGCTGAAATAACTGGTTTTGAAAAACTCTATCTAGTACATATTTCTTCTAAAGAATCAATGAAAATAATTGAAGATTTTAGAAAAAAAGGTGTAAAATTTTTTGTTGAATCTTGTCCTCAATATATTTTTCTTACAGAAGAAAAATATTTGGAAAAAAATGGACTTGATTTCATACTTAGTCCACCCTTAAGAAAAAAAGAAGATACAAAATACATAAAAGATTCTTTAATTAATAAAAAAATAGATGTCATAGCAACTGATCATTGCTCTTTTACTTTAGAAGACAAAGCAAAAGGAAAAACTGATTTCAAACTATGCCCCAATGGTATTCCTGGTGTAGAAGAAAGAGTTCCTTTACTTTTTAATGAAGTTATCAATGACAGGCTTTCAGTAGAAATATTTCTTAAAACAGTCTGCGAAAACCCTGCTAAAATATTTGGGTTATTTCCTAAAAAAGGTATATTGACAGAAGGCAGTGATGCTGATATAGTAATATTTGAAAAGAAAGATGCAAAAATTAAAAATGTACATACTGCTGCTAAATACAGCTGTTATGACAACTTTCCTCTTTCAGCTGTAGTGGATACAGTAATATTGAGAGGAAATATAATAATAAAAAATAATGAACTTATCCAAAAATCATCTGGTAAGTTTATAAAAAGAATATAAAATCAGGAGGAAAATCATGAAAAAAATAATTCACACTGAAAAAGCACCTGCTGCTTTAGGACCATATTCACAAGCAATTGAAGTAAATGGAACTCTTTATGTATCTGGACAAATTCCATTTGTTCCAGAAACAATGACTTTAGTTTCTGACTGTGTAAAAGCTCAGACTAAACAATCTCTAGAAAATATAAAAGCTATTCTTGAAGCTGCTGGATATACTTTTAAAGATGTAGTAAGAGCTGGAGTTTTCATTAAAGATATGAACGATTTTGCAGCTGTAAATGAAGTTTATGCTGAATATCTAGGAGATGTAAAACCTGCAAGAGCATGTGTTGAAGTTGCTAGACTTCCAAAAGATGTAAAAGTTGAAATAGAAGTTATTGCTGTAAAATAGTAATACATGAAAATGGGGAGAGGTTCAACAGTTGGATTTCCTCCATTTTTTTATGCTAAAAAATCTTAGGTTTTTTAGTAGAATAAAATATATAAATATGATAAAATTGAGGAGATGGAATAAAGGGGGAGATTTTTAATGCTAAGAGAGCTTTTAAGTAGTGAATTTATTATTTTAGCTTGTTTATGTTTTATAGGAGCATTTATTGATTCAGTAGCAGGAGGGGGAGGATTAATAACACTGCCAGCTTATTTAGCATCAGGATTGCCACCTCATATTGCTTTAGGAACAAATAAATTGTCAAGTTTTTTTTCTGGTGTAGGAAGTAGCATAAATTATGCAAGATCAGGCAAAATAAATTGGAAGCTTATGAAAAAATTGGCTCCTTTTTCTTTAGCAGGAGCATTTATTGGTGTAAAAATTATAATAGGAACAAAACCTCAATACATTAATTATATAGTCTTTATAGCTTTGGTAATAGTACTCTTTTATACAATGGCTAATAAAAAAATGGGGCATGAGAGTACATTTACAGGATTGACTAAATCAAATATTACAAAAGGAATGATAATGGCTTTTGTGATAGGATTCTATAATGGATTTCTTGGACCTGGAACAGGATCATTTTTAGTATTTTTTCTGATGAAAATATTTGGATATGATTTTGTGGAGGCCAATGGTGATTCTAAAATTTTAAATTTAGTTGGAAATTTAACGAGTCTTCTGGTTTTTGGAATCAGTGGAAAAGTATATTTTCTTTATGGAATACCTATTTCCATAGTAATGATTTTAGGAGCTCAGTGTGGCTCAAGATGTGCTATAAATAAAGGAAGTAAATTTATAAAACCTGTATTTCTTACTGTAACTACAGTAACTGTTTTAAAAATGTTGAAAGATATGCTTTAAACTTCCAAAGACATTGACAAAGAGGTCAAAATAGATTAAAATTTAATAAAGGAATAAAGCTATGTGAATGGAGAAGCTTAGAGTAATTTTCTTATAGAAGTATGAGAGGATTATTTTGAGCTTTTTTTAATAAAAATTCAGGAGGTAAATTCTATGAAAAAAATGATTAACAAGCCAGAGGACATTGTAGAGGAAATGGTTAGTGGAATGCTTAAAGCTTATCCAGAATATCTGGAAAGAGTAAAAGATTTACCAGTGATAGTGAGAAAAAATAAAAAAGTTGGAAAAGTAGCTTTAGTCAGTGGAGGAGGAAGTGGACATGAACCTTCACATGCAGGATTTGTTGGTTGTGGAATGCTTGATGGAGCAGTTGCAGGAGAAGTGTTTACATCACCTAGTGCTGATAAAGTTTATGAAGCAATAAAAGCTGTAAATAATGGGGCTGGAGTTCTTTTGATAATAAAGAATTACAGTGGAGATGTAATGAATTTTGAAATGGCAGCAGAAATGGCTGCTATGGAAGGAATAGAAGTAAAAAAAATAGTAGTAGATGATGATATCGCTGTAGAAAATAGTACATATACTGTTGGAAGAAGAGGTATAGCTGGAACAGTTTTAGTGCATAAAATGGTTGGAGCAGCAGCAGAAAAAGGATATTCTTTGGAAGAACTAGAAGTTTTAGGAAATAAAGTTATTACTAGAACAAAAACACTAGGAATGGCATTGGAACCATGTATGGTGCCAACTACTGGAAAATTGAGTTTTGAATTGGCAGATGATGAAGTAGAAATAGGACTTGGAATTCATGGAGAACCTGGAACACATAGAGAAAAAATTCAACCAGCAAATGTACATGTAGATTATATTTTAGAAAAAATATTTAAAGAATCTGATTTAAAAGAAAATGATGAAGTCGTTTTATTGGTAAATGGTTTGGGAGAAACTACATTAATGGAGCTTTTTATAATTAATAATAGAGTAGCTCAAGTTTTAGAAGAAAAAAATATAAAAGTAATTGATACAATTGTTGGAAATTATATGACTTCTTTGGATATGGGTGGATTTTCAATAACTTTGACAAAACTAGATGATGAAATGAAAGAACTTATAAAAGCTAAAGCAGATACTCCAGCATTTAAAAGATTTTAGGAGATGAAAATATGGAATTATTGAAAATAATAGAAAAAATAAGCGAAGAGATAATAAAAAATAAAGATTATCTTACAGAATTAGATAGAGAAATAGGAGATGGAGATCATGGTGTAAATCTTGCAAGAGGTTTTGAAAAAGTGGAAGAGGAAATTCCAAATATGCAGGGTATGAAGCCTTTTGAAGTCTTAAATAAAATGGCAATGATATTAATATCTAATGTAGGAGGAGCATCAGGGGCTCTTTATGGAACTGCTCTAATGAAAGGGGCAGCTTATTTAAAAACTAAAGATACAATAAATTCACAAGTAATGGCTGATACATGGAATGAAATGATAAAGGGAATAGAAATGAGAGGGAAAGCTGTATTGGGAGAAAAAACTATGCTAGATACTCAAATCCCTGCATATGAAGCTTTTAAACTGAAAGCTGATGCTGGAGCTGGAATAAAAGAATGTTTTGAATTTGCAGAATTAAAAGGAAAAGCTGGAATGGAATCAACAAAAAACATAGCAGCTACAAAAGGAAGAGCAAGTTACCTTGGAGAAAGGAGCATAGGACATCTTGATCCAGGTTCTGTTTCATCTTACTTAATTATAAAAACTATAAATGACGAATTGAAAGGATAGTGATTATTATGGTAGGGATAGTGATTGTATCACATAGTAAGAAACTTGCTCATGAAATAATTGAACTGTGTAATGAAATGAAAAAATATGATTTTCCTGTTATAAATGGAAGTGGAACAACAGGAAACCATTTAGGCTCAGATCCCATGATTATAAAGGAAGCTATAGAAAATGCTTACTCAGAAGATGGAGTTCTAATCTTTGGAGATATAGGAAGTTCAATTTTAAATAGTGAAATGGCAATAGAGTTTTTAGATGAAGAATATAATAGAAGTAAAATAAAAATAGCTGATGCACCAATAGTAGAAGGAACACTTATAGCTATGTCTATAAATGATGGGAAAACTTCATTGGAAGATATATTGGAAGAATTAAAAGATTTAAAAAATTTTAATAAAGTTTAAAATTAAAAATCTCTCTTAGAAATCATTTAGTTTCTAAAAGAGATTTTTATTTTATGAATTTAATTATTGATTTTCAACTATTTCTTTGACTTTAACATAATCTATTTTTCCAGTACCAAGTAAAGGCAGTTTATCTACTGTAATAATTTTTTTAGGTACCCATAATTCACTGTAAAGTTTTTCTTTAAAATAGTTTAGTATATCTTTAGTATCAACATTTTCTTTTTCTGTAACTAAAACCAGTTGCTCTCCTTTTTTCTCATCTGGAATAGAAATAACAGCATTGGAAAAATCCTTGATATAGCCGTTTATTATTTCTTCTACAGCTGTAAGAGAAACCATTTCACCAGCTATTTTAGCAAATCTTTTGGCTCTTCCTAAAATAGTAATAAATTTATTTTCATCAATATCTACAATATCTCCAGTGTCGTACCAACCACCTTCAGGTTGAGTTATTTTTCCATCTTTTAAATAACCTAGCATAATATTTTTACCTTTTATCCACAATCGTCCCCCTTTTTCTATTCCGGGAACGGCCTCTAATTTATACTCTATATCTGGTAAAAGTCTACCAACACTTCCTCTTTTTTGATGCATAGGAGTATTTACAGAAATAACTGGACTGGCCTCTGTTACCCCATATCCTTCTAAAACTCTTACTCCAAATCTTTCCAACCATTGATAATAAGTAGAATCTTTTAATTTCTCTGCTCCCACTATTGCATATTTTATATTATAGAAATCATAAGGATTAGCCTGTTTCGCATATCCATTAAAAAATGTGTCAGTTCCACATAAAATTGTTGAATTAGAATCATAAACTAATTCTGGAACTATTTTGTAATGCACAGGAGAAGGATAGAAAAATACTTTTATCCCTGAAAGCAATGGAAGTATAGTTCCGATTCCTAGTCCAAATGAATGGAACATAGGAAGAGCATTAAACAGAATATCTTGACTTGTAAAGGAAAATAATGAGGATATCTGAAATCTGTTTGCCTGTAAATTTTCATGACTTAAAAGCACAGCTTTTGGAATCCCTTCAGACCCTGATGTAAAAAGAATAGTACAAGGATCATTATAATTTATTTGAGGAACTTTTTTCAAAAGATAATTAAGGAAAGCAGATAATTTTGTAATCAGATTTATCTTTGATTGAAATTCTTCAAGATATATAATTTTTACTCCATTTTCTTCTAAAGTTTTAATAAGCTCTTCTAATTGAAGCATCTCTATCATTTTTTTAGCTGTAATAATAGTTGATATTTCAGCAGTTTTTACACAGGATAATATTTGACTTTTTCCTTGAGTGAAGTTAATCATAGCAGGAATTTTGCCAATAGACTGTAATCCAAAGAAAACCAAAGCATTTATGATAGAGTTAGGAAGCACTATTCCAATATTTTTTTCTTTAAAGTTTCTTTTTATAGCCTCACCAATAACATATGATTTTAATATAAAATTTCTATAGTTCATAGGCTGTCTGGCAATATCTTCTGCAATCATATGTTTTTTGCCATGTATTTTAGCAGCATTCAGCAATGATTTAAAAACATTTTCTCTTACTGGAGAAGATTTAAAAATCATAGAAGTCATAATCTCATAAAGCTGATCTCCTATTTTTCCTCTTTTTGTACTTCCTTTATCATCTTCAGATAATTTTATTTTAGTTGGAGGAAGTATTGTAATCTTTATTCTAGGGAAAAATTTAGTTTTTAATTTAGTTTTTAAATATGAAAATTTTGAATATTGAGCACCATCTATTCTGATAGGTAAAATATTAGCATTGGCTTTTAAAGCTACCACTCCAGCTCCTTCATAAACTTTCATTAAAGAACCTGTTACAGTTATTCTTCCCTCTGGAAATATAATACATTTTTCATTGTTCTTCAATTCGTTAATAAGTTGTTTTAATGCTAGAGGATTTGTAGGGTCAATAGGATATAGCTTTACCACTGGTTTAAATATTCTAATCCACCATTTTTTAGAAATTGTTGTATTAATTGCAAATATCAATTTTTCTGGCATAAATGAAGCAACAAGCAATCCATCTAATAAAGATGTATGGTTTGCTATTATAAGAACTCTTTTTCCAGCCTTTTCATAATTTTCAAGACCAGTGACCTCCATTTTGAATATGAGAGATAAAATACTTTGTGCCATAGATCTTGGAAGTGCATCTGGAATAATAGTAAGTATATATAAAGATACACATAGGCAAATAATAGATATTAGGAAAAATATATCTGATATGATAAATCCTATTTTAAAAAGCCCAAGAACAAGAGCAGAGAAAATAACTATTCCAACAGCGTTCATTATATTGTTTCCAGCAATGATAGTAGCTAGATATTTTTTAGGTGCTTTATTTTGTAAAAAAGCATTTAAAGGAACTATATACATTCCACCAAAAAAAGCAAGGAAAAATAATATAAAAGATATTTTTATTCCAGGTATTGACTTGAAAAATACTACTGTTCCTATATGAGTGTCAGGAGTAACATAGTCCTTAGTAAAAAGGTAAAGGAAGAAAGTAGCAATTCCTATCCCGATAGAACTCAATGGAACAAATGTAGGGTGAACAATTCCTCTCATAACTTTTGTACATACGAAGGTTCCAGCAGCCATACCTAATGAAAATATAAACATGAATACAGCAACAGCATTTCTTGAAAGTCCTAATAGGTCACTGCACATTGGATAAAGCTGAGTAAGAATGACTGCACCAAGTGCCCAAAACCATGAGAGTCCTAAGATAGTAATATAAATACTTCTTATTTCTGAGATTTTCTTTAATGTCAGCCTTAGAGTTTTGAATATATTAAAACTCATAGATAAATCAGGTCTTGGGGCTGGAGCAGAAGGTATTTTAAAACTGCTCAGCATACCAACCAAAGAGCAAAATACAAGTATTCCAACAGTTATATTGGGAGAAGTAATATGAGCTCCTAATATAGTTCCTATTAATATTGAAAAATATGTAGCACCATCTATTATAGCATTTCCTTCTATCAACTCACACTCTTCAAGATGTTGTGGGATAATAGAATATTTAACAGGTCCAAAAAAAGCAGACTGCACACTCATAAAAAACAGTATAATAATAAGTCCAGAATAAAATTTAAAGAAAACTGCAACAGCAGTAAGGAGCATTAATACAAACTCTATACATTTTAAAATTTTAGCAATTTTATCCCTATGATATTTATCAGCCAGCTGTCCAGCAGTGGCAGATAAAAAGAAAAAGGGAAGAATGAAGAGAATAGAAATAAAATTCAGCAGCATTCCTTCATGGGCTCTATTTAATGTAAGATTGTAAGTAATGAAAGCCATGATTGCCGTTTTTAACATATTGTCATTAAAAGCTCCAAAAAATTGAGTTATAAATAAAGGACAAAATCTTTTATTTTTTAGTAACATATATCCTCCAAAACATAATTTATCTTTAAAATTAATAATTAAAATATCTTACTATACAAGAGTATATAGATATTTATTTAAGTATATATTATTTTTTCTTTTTTTCAAAGAACTCTTTATATAAATATTTACGCCTTATTATTCAGAATCTTTTTTCTTAATTTCCAGTCAGGCATATATTTTTCCACAAAATTCCAAAATTCTTTTTGATGATGTGGATATGGAAGATGTGAAAGTTCGTGCAGAACCACATATTCAATAGCAGTAATAGGTTTTTCTATAAGATGAAGATTATATGTAATTATTTTTCTTGTAGTATTACATGAACCCCATCTGCTTTTCATACTTCTTATTTTTATCTCCTTAGGAAGAAAACCTATTTTTTCCCCTATTTCTACAGTAAGTTTTTCCAAAATAATGGTAATTTTTTCTCTAAACCATTTTTCGAGAATTTTCTTTTTTTCATCATGGGAATCAGTTTTTTTACAATAAATATATATTTTTTCTTCATCTTGTTCTATAAAATTTTTCTCAGATGGCAGAATTTCTAAAATATATTTTTTCCCCAGATAAAAAATTTCATCACCATTCAGATAAGAAATAGATTTTCTATTGGAGTAATATTCAGTGATGGAATTTATTTTCTCAATTATCCATTTTTCTTTCTGTACAATGAGCTGTTCTATATATTTTTGAGGAACCCTTTTAGGTGCAGATACCAGTACCTCACCATTTGAATTTATTTTTATTATTATGTTTTTTATTTTTTTTCTTGTCACAGTTACTTTAAAATTCATAAAATTCCTTTCTAAAAATAGTTTTTTATTAATTATACCATATAAGAGAACTCCTTTTTAGTTGATTTTTTTTGGATAATCTTTTATAATGTTGTGTAAGTGATAAAATAATTAGGAGGAAATTTATGTTGCAAAAGCATAAGAGAAACTTTTCAATAATTGCTCATATAGATCATGGTAAGTCAACAATAGCAGATAGATTATTAGAATTTACAGGAACTGTGACTAAAAGAGAAATGAAAGAGCAGCTTCTTGACTCTATGGATTTGGAAAGAGAAAAAGGGATAACAATAAAGGCTCAGGCTGTTACTTTATATTATAAAGCAAAAGATGGGATAGAATATGAATTAAATCTTATAGATACTCCAGGACATGTGGATTTTATTTATGAGGTGTCTAGATCGCTGGCAGCTTGTGAAGGAGCTCTTCTTGTAGTTGACGCAGCTCAAGGAGTAGAAGCTCAGACCCTTGCCAATGTATATTTAGCCATAGAAAATAATCTGGAGGTAGTACCTGTAATCAATAAAATTGATCTTCCAGCAGCTGATCCAGAAAAAGTAAAACATGAGATAGAAGATATAATAGGTCTTCCAGCAGATGATGCTGTAATGTGTTCTGGAAAAACAGGAATAGGAATAGAAGACTTATTAGAAGCAATAGTAGCTAAAGTACCAGCTCCAGCATATGATGAGGAAGCTCCATTAAAGGCATTGATTTTTGATTCTAAATTTGATGATTACAGAGGAGTTATTACATATGTAAAAGTTTTAGATGGTTCTATAAAAAAAGGGGACAAAATAAAAATATGGTCTACTGAAAAAGAATTTGATGTATTGGAAGTTGGAGTATTTTCACCAACTATGAAGCCAAAAGATGGACTTACTTCAGGATCAGTTGGATATATAATAACAGGAGTAAAAACTATTCACGATACAAGAGTTGGAGATACAATAACTAATGCTAAAGAACCTTGTATGTTTCCATTAGAAGGATTTAAACCAGCACAATCAATGGTATTTGCTGGAATCTATCCATTATTTACAGATGATTATGAGGATTTGAGAGATGCTCTTGAAAAATTACAGCTGAATGATGCTTCTCTTACATATGTACCAGAAACTTCTCTGGCTTTAGGATTTGGATTTAGATGTGGATTCTTAGGACTTCTGCATATGGAAATAATCGTAGAAAGATTGAGAAGAGAATATGATATAGATCTTATTTCAACAACTCCATCAGTTGAATATAAAGTAAATATGGATAAAGGAAATGTTCTTGTTATAGATAATCCTTGTGAATTTCCAGATCCGGGAAAAGGAAGATTATCTGTAGAAGAGCCTTTTATAAGAGGGAAAGTAATAGTACCAAAAGAATATGTAGGAAATGTAATGGAGCTTTGTCAGGAGAAAAGGGGAATATTCATAGGAATGGATTTCATAGATGAAACTAGATCCCTTCTCACTTATGAACTTCCACTAGCTGAAATTGTAATTGATTTTTATGATAAGTTAAAATCAAGAACTAAAGGATATGCTTCTTTTGAATATGAACTTGTAGGATACAAAGAATCTGATCTTGTAAAAGTTGATATACTTGTATCAGGAAAACCAGTAGACGCTTTTTCATTTATAGCTCATAGAGATGGAGCTTATTCCAGAGGAAGAGCTATTTGTGAAAAACTTAGAGAAGTTATTCCAAGACAACAGTTTGAAATACCTATTCAGGCAGCATTAGGTTCAAAAGTTATAGCAAGAGAAACTATAAAAGCTTTCAGAAAGAATGTTATAGCTAAGTGTTATGGTGGAGATATAACAAGAAAGAAAAAACTTCTTGAAAAACAAAAAGAAGGAAAGAAGAGAATGAAGAGTATTGGAAATGTTGAAATTCCTCAGGAAGCATTTGTATCAGTACTTAAATTGAATGACTAATCAGTAGAATAAAAGAGAGTGACTAATAATCATAGAAAAATAGATTTAGAATTTTTTAATAGAAAAGTTTATTATTAATTTTGTTCATAAAAAATAAAATACTCACAGGATATTGTTTTTTATGATTTGCTTACTTTATTAATTACATGAATTTTTTTATTATCAAGATTTCTAAAATTTATTCTGGTTTTTTAGTTATTCTCTTTTTTAACAGTAAAGGGGGAGAATATTTTGAATATAGGAAGAGAAATATTAGATAAACTAAATGTGTTGAGTAAAATAAGCGAACCTTCCAAAGGGGTAACAAGATTATATCTGACAAAAGAATATTTAGAAGCTAGAAATATTATAGAAAACTGGATGAAAGAAGCAGGACTTACAACAAGAATAGATGGAGTAGGAAATCTTATTGGAGAATATAAAAGTAATAATGCAGAAGCAAAAACTCTTGTAATGGGTTCACATCAAGATAGTATAGAAGATGGGGGAAAATTTGATGGAATACTAGGGGTAATACTTCCAATAGTATGTATAAAAAATCTTCTTAAAGAATATAGAGAATTAAATTGTAATATAAAAATAATATCATTTGCATATGAAGAAGGAACAACTTATGGAGCAGCCTGCTTAACAAGTAAAGCAGTAGCTGGAACCTTTAAAGAACATCTTTTGGAATTAGAATATAAAGGGAAAAAACTTAAAGATGCTATGGAGGAATATGGATTTAATCCTCAAAAAATAGATGAGTGTAAAATGAAAAAAGAAGATATAGATACTTTTTTAGAAGTACATATAGAACAGGGACCAGTTCTAGAATATGAAAATCTTCCTGTGGGGATAGTAACTGCTATTCAATCTTGCAACAGATATCTTGTAAAGATAAAAGGTCAGGCAGGGCATTCTGGAACTATTCCTATGAAGCTGAGAAAAGATGCAGGAGCTGCAATGGCTGAAATAATATATAAAAGTACAAAACTTGCAGAAGAATTAGGAGAAATGGTTTTAACTTTTGGAAAAATGTCTGTTACTCCAGGAGCAGTAAATGTAATACCAGGGGAGGCAGAGTTCACAATAGATATAAGAGCTATGAAAAATACTATTTTAGTGGATACCATAGAAAAAATAGAAAATATCATAAAAGAGATAGTTGAAAGAAAGGGAATGTCATATTCTATTCAAATGACAAATGAAATAATGGAAACAGCTTGTAGTCTATCAGTAATGGAAGCTTTAGAAAAAAGTTTTATGAGGCAGAATATTCCTGTATTTAAACTTCCAAGTGGTGCAGGGCATGATGCACAGGAAATGGCAAATATTGCTGAAATGGGAATGCTTTTTGTAAGGTGTGTAGATGGAATAAGCCATAATCCAATAGAAGATGTAAGAGAAAAAGATTTAGATATAGCAGGAAATATAATTATGGATTATATTTATAACTTTTAAAATTTGATAAATAAAAATATAGGTGGCTAAAAGGAAAGTAATTAAGCAGTTAGTAAATTTAACTGTTATAATTACTGAGATACAACAGAGCTGTTGTAATCCTTATAAGTCACCTATATTTTTTATAATTTTACTTTTTATTTTTTTTATGAAGCTGGCTGTATAAATTCCATCTATCGTGAAACCACATCCATTGTTCTGGGTATTCTCTGATTACTTCTTCCATTTTACTTATGAGAAGCTGTGTATTTACTTGAACATCTTCTTTAAAATTATCAGTTTTAATAAATTCTACCTGCTCTACAACTTTTATTGTACAGGAATTGTCTTTGTGCATAATGTTGTATCCCCATACAAATGGAATATCATATTTTAATGCAAGGGAAACAGCTCCAGTAGGAGCTTTGGTTGATTCACCAAAGAAATTGACAATAGCTCCCTTATCTCTATGGTCGCTGAATAATGCAATTATTCCTTTATTATTAAGTCTTTCTATGAGCTCCCTGCTTGTTCTCTTACTCTTTTTTAAAATTGTAAGATTAAGATCATTTTTTCTGCTTTCTGTTATAAATTTATCAAGATATGGATTTCTCTGCTTTTTAGCAACGGTAGTAATATCATATCCCTCTCCAGCTTTTACAGTAGCTTCCATATTACCTAGATGGAGTGTTGAAACTACAACACCTTTATTTTCAGCAGCAGCTTTATGTAGAATTTCTATATTTTCAATTTTTACTCTGCCAGGTTCATGGAGATATTTTCCAAACCATAAAGTACATAAAAAAGCTTTCAGCATTATTTTGAAAGATTCAAGGGCTATTCTTTCTCTTTCTTCCTGAGTTTTTTCCGGGAAAGCAAGTTTAAGATTAGCAAGAGCTATTTCTCTTCTTTTTTTTACTACATGGTATCCTAACCAGCCTAAAAATTCTGCAAATTTAAATCTAGCATTTTCAGGAAAAAGAAGGATAATAAATCTAAAGAACATAATTATCCAATATTGTATTCTATATGTCATAAAATTATCTCCTATATTAAAGTTGTT
>ERZ773156.811-NODE-811-length-26325-cov-4.33361_pt1 | contig 26325 bp, 24 predicted proteins | sample MGYA00511895_ERZ773156 | MGnify/ENA primary metagenome ERZ773156 (study PRJEB29015, sample SAMEA2737850) | human gut metagenome | biome: human gut; feature: human-associated habitat; material: faeces | place: China | collected 2012 ... | reverse complement strand
AGTTCAAGTCGAACGTCCGTGAGACTTGGCGCGTGATTCTGGTCAGCGTAAGCTGACATATTCTTTACAGAATCACTGCGCATCCTCGCGGAGCGTTTATCTCAGTCGAAGACCCACCTCCCACTGAGACTAATTTGTGATTTCTCACCACCTGAAGAGGTGGGAGTCTTCTCGACTGAGGTAAACAGGTTTTTTACAAACGAAAGGAGAATTCACGTAATGAGTCAGGCATTTGAGCAGTTAAATGAGTATCTCGAGAAGGCCCAGGCGTTAAAAACAGCTCTGGTGCTATTTGAGTGGGATGACGCTACATTAGCACCGAAGGAGGCAGGAACCTATACTTCCAGGATGGTGGGGGTTCTATCCAGCGAATATCAGAAAACCATGTCAAACCCACAGGTGAAAGAACTTGTGGAACAATGTGGGGAAGACAACAGTCTTTCAGAAATTCAATCCAGTATTGTCCGCGAGGTAAAAAAGGAGTTAGAACGTCTGGAGTGCATTCCACCGGAGGAATACCGTAAGTACTCCGAACTGACCTCAGAAGGTACCCGTGTCTGGACTGAGGCAAAGGAGAAGAAGGATTTTGACCGGTTTGCGCCATTTCTCGAGGAGATTATTTCCTACCAGAAGAAATTTGCTTCTTACCAGGCAAAAGAAGGTCAGTCCATTTACAATGTGATGCTGGATCACTACGAAGAAGGCTTTGATACAGAGATTTTGGATCAGTTTTTCAATACCTTAAAAAAGGAACTGGTTCCGCTGCTTCATCAGATCATGGAATCCGGCATTGAGATTGACCAGAAGATTCTGACAGGCGACTTCTCAGAAGAGAAGCAGGAGAAGATCGGACGTTATCTGGCAGAATACGTGGGATTTGATTTTAATAAGGGAGTGATGGCTGTCAGTGCCCATCCATTTACCACCAATCTTCATAACCATGACGTCCGTATTACCACAGCATATAATAACCGGGTAGACGACTCCATGTTTTCTGTGATCCACGAGTCCGGCCATGGCATCTATGAGATGGGAATTCCGGATGAACTGACCCAGACACCGCTGGGTGAGGGAACCTCTATGGGCATGCATGAGTGTCAGTCCCGTTTCTTTGAAAACATTATTGGCCGCAGCGAGGCATTCTGGGTTCCGATATATGGAAAAGTCCAGGAATTATTCCCGAAGCAGTTGGGGGATGTCACTCTGGAGCAGTTTGTGCGGGCAGTCAATAAAGTCCAGCCAAGTCTCATCCGAACCCAGGCCGATGAATTGACCTACAGCCTTCACATTCTGATCCGCTATGAGATCGAGAAGCAGCTGATGGAAGGAACTCTTAAGGTGAAAGACCTTCCGGAAGTGTGGGCAGACAAATATGAGGAGTATCTGGGTGTGCGTCCGGCCAATGCAGCGGAAGGTGTGCTTCAGGATATCCACTGGTCCATGGGTGATTTTGGATATTTCCCATCTTACGCCCTGGGAAGTGCTTTTGGAGCCCAGATCTATGCATATATGAAGACTCAGATGGATTTCGATGGACTGCTGCGGGAAGGTAAAATTTCCGTGATTCGGGAATTCCTTCGTGAAAACATTCACAAATATGGAAAAATGAAGACCAGCCGACAGATCTTAAAGGATGTAACAGGAGAAGACTTTAATCCGAAGTATTATGTGGAGTATCTGAAAGAAAAATATAGTAACATTTATCAATTATAAGGATAAAAAAGAAGAGGCAGTGCCCTGGTAAACGGGTTACTGCCTCTTCTTTTCAAAAATAGAACCGTATCGGGCCTCATGATAATTAATCTCTGCTCCGATCAGAAGAATGCAGATGCAGATATAAAGCCACAGCATTACCACCACGATGGCAGTTAGGCTGCCGTACATATAAGAAAAATTGCTGAAATGGTTAAAATAAATGGAAAACAGGTATGAAAAAATGATCCATCCTAAGGTTGCGAACACGCCACCTGGGACCTGGCTCCGTAAAGTGTGCTTGTGGACCGGCACATACGTGTAGAGGGAGGTAAACACGATAGACAACAGCCACATGGTCATCAGGGACCGCAGGTGAAACAGAACTCCGATGGAGGGAAGTGTCCATGGAAACCGTCGGGTGAGAAAACCATGGATCGTAGAGCCAAATACCAGAAGCAGCAGGCTTACCAGGCAGCTTCCGATAAAAAGCAGGGTATAACCGGCACAGATGATCCGGCGGAGAATAAATCCCTTTGTCTGCGGTGACTCAAACACCCGGTTTAAACCACTTTCAATCCCCTGCATTCCCCTTGCTGCCGACCATAGAGCGGTGATACTTGTGATGGATACGATGGTAGCCGGTGATTTGGTGTAGAGATCGTTAATGATGCTGACCACAAGAGGATCGAACATATCCGGCATAATATTGACTAAAAGGGATAAGAGGTCTGATTTCTGAACCCCGGGGACTAGCTGGATCACAGTCAACAGCAGCATGATAAACGGAAAAAAGGCAATTACAATAAAGAAGGATGCCTGGGCTGCGTAAACCGTTACTTCATCCTTCTTGTATTTATCAAAAATCCCCTTGATATGGGCAAGCAGATCAATCATATATAAGTTACCTCATGATATTTGTGGCCGTAGGGGCGGTGCTTTCCGAGAGCTTGCTAAACGGCATATCCCCAAGGCGCTTCTCTGAACATGGTATCATGTATGGGAAAAATTAGCAAGAAAATAGGAAACAAATTCTTTGGCAATATTTGACACATATCCGCTTTTTTTATACACTGCTGCCATGCGGGTCATGGTGTCTGCATTATCGATCCGGTGGATGGACAGCCCTTTCGATAATGGCAGGTTCGTGATCGTTTCTGGTACAAGTGCCACGCCAAGTCCTGCAGAAGCCCATAACAGGCAGGTGCGTGCATCGTCATTGTGACAGAAGATGGATGGCTCAATTCCAGCATTTTGAAACGCCACCGACAGCATGGAATCAAAGCGGCGGTACTGGATCAGAGGAATCCCAGCCAAATCAGCCAACGCAATCGAGGAGTCTTTGCCACAGTGGAAAAAACGTGGCTCCCCAACTGCAGCCAGAGGTTCCTCAGGCCCATAGATACACTCAAACCCTTCACTGTTAAAAGGAGTTCGCAAAATAGCGCACTCAATGATGCCATTTTTTAACTGTTCCAGCAGCTCATAGGTATTTCCCTCATTCAGTTCAAAACGGATCTGCGGAAATTCCCGGCAGAAATTTTTTAGGATCTGTTCAGTCAGAATGTATCCGGAGGAAGAAATCGTTCCAAGCCGCAGAACCCCATTTTGTCCGCCGTGAAAATGGGACAGTTCCTGGGCAGTAGTGTCCATCATGGACAGGATGTTCTTGGCCTGTCCGTAAAGGTAGGTTCCCTCTTCTGTCAGTTCTGCTTTTCTGGAGCCACGTTTTAAGAGCATAACGCCCAGCTCTTCCTCCAGCAGCATGATCTGTTTGCTTAAAGGCGGCTGGGAAAGTCCCAGTTTCTGCGCTGCAGCCGTAAAACTTCCGGTTTCCGCTACGGATACAAAGTAAAATAACTGTTTTGAATTCATATGATCGATTTTCCTTTTATTTTCTGTAATTTTGAAAAAATAGCTTGTATATATTATATCAAAATGCTATACTATTACAAGGCTTTATTCCAAAAAAATATAAAGTAACTGTACAGTAGATCTGTGTGATTGGTGGACTGAGTGTAAGAAAACATAGGCCGGAAGGTGCTGAATAGTTACGATATAAAATTATTTACAGGAGGTTTTCAAGTGAAAAAGCTGCTTAAGTATTTAAAGGACTATAAACTGGAAAGCGTCATGGGTCCTTTATTTAAGATGCTGGAAGCCAGTTTCGAACTGTTTGTGCCGTTAGTTATGGCCAACATCATCGATACTGGTATCAAAAATGCAGATCAGCCTTACATCTGGAAGATGTGCGGAATGCTGATCCTGCTGGCGGCAATTGGTCTGACCTGTTCTCTGACAGCTCAGTATTTCTCCGCCAAAGCGGCTGTTGGATTCGGAACGGCTCTGAGAAATGATCTGTTCCGTCATATCAACAGTCTGTCATACCGGGAGATCGATACCATTGGAACATCGACTCTGATCACCCGTATGACCAGCGACATCAATCAGGTACAGTCCGGTGTGAATCTGGTGCTGCGACTGTTCCTTCGTTCCCCATTTATTGTATTTGGTGCCATGATCATGGCATTTCAGGTCAATGTGCGGGCAGCGTTGATCTTTGTGGTAGCGATTCCATTACTTTCGATTGTCGTATTTGGTATTCTGTTAATCAGTATGCCATTATATAAGAAAGTACAGAAGCAGTTAGACCGGGTACTTCTGACGACCAGAGAGAATCTGCTGGGTGCCAGAGTGGTCCGGGCATTTAACCGTCAGCAGGATGAGATGAAGAAATTCGATGAGGAGAACAGTTTACTGGTAAATTCCCAGGTTTTTGTAGGCAAGATCTCCGCACTGATGAACCCGGTCACTTATGTGATCGTCAATGGCGCGACTATCATTCTGATCTGGACTGGTGCATGGCAGGTAGAAGGCGGCATCATCACCCAGGGTGCGGTTGTGGCTCTGGTAAACTATATGTCCCAGATTCTGGTTGAGTTAGTGAAGCTGGCAAACCTGATCATTACTATTTCCAAGTCTCTGGCCTGTGCAAACCGTATCAGCGCAGTATTCGAAGAGACCAGCAGCATTGAGGATAAAGCAGACGCAGCTGTTTTAGCAGCCAATGCCGGAGATGCTCAGGAGCAGCCAGCGAAAGTAGAGTTTGCTTCTATGGATTTCGCATATGCAGGATCTTCGGAAAATGCCCTGTCCCAGATTTCCTTTCGGGCTATGAGGGGACAGACCATCGGTATCATCGGAGGTACTGGTTCCGGTAAATCCACGCTGGTGAACCTGATCCCACGTTTCTATGATGCGACGGGCGGAAGGGTGCTGGTAGACGGTGTGAATGTGAAGGATATGCCTCTTCAGGCTTTAAGAGAGAAGATTGGCATTGTCCCTCAGAAAGCGGTGTTATTTAAAGGTACTTTAAGGGATAACATCCGTTGGGGCAAACCGGATGCCACAGACGAAGAGATCTACCATGCATTAGAGATTGCTCAGGCGAGAGACTTCGTGGACAGCAAGGACGAAGGCCTTGATCTGATGATCCAGCAGGGTGGTAAGAATTTATCGGGTGGTCAGAAACAGCGTCTGACCATTGCAAGAGCCCTGGTGAGAAATCTGGAGATCCTGGTTCTGGATGACAGTGCGTCTGCCCTGGATTTTGCGACAGATGCAGCTCTGCGGAAGGCAATCCGGGAAAATACCAAGGATATGACTGTATTTCTGGTATCCCAGCGTGCAACTACCATTAAGAACGCAGATCAGATCCTGGTTCTTGACGATGGCAATCTGGTTGGAAGAGGAACCCACAAAGAACTTCTGGATACCTGCGAGGTTTACCGTGAGATCTGCTTCTCCCAGTTATCCGAAAAGGAGGTGCGTGAACATGCAGAAGCATAAATCTACCATCAAACGAATTTTAGCTTATATCGGTCATTACAAATGGGGTGTGCTTGCGTCTCTGGTGCTGGCTGCGATTACCGTAGCCTCTACCTTATACCTTCCGGTTCTGATTGGTTATGCCGTGGACTGTATCGTTTCCGCAGGTCATGTGGATTTCACAAAACTGACCGGAATCCTTGGAAAAATGGCAGTTATGATTGCCATCACTGCCATTTCCCAGTGGCTGATGAACCATATCAACAACGTGATCACCTACCGGGTGGTGAAGGATATCCGAACGAAGGCATTTGACCATCTGGAGATCCTTCCATTAAAATACATTGATTCCCATCCGTCAGGTGATGTGGTCAGCCGTATCATTGCGGATATCGACCAGTTCTCAGAGGGACTTCTGATGGGATTTACCCAGCTATTTACCGGTGTGATCACCATTTTAGGTACCTTAGGTTTTATGTTCTCCATCAATCCGCTGATCGCTATCGTGGTAGTCTGTGTGACTCCGGTTTCCCTGGTGGTAGCAAGCTTTATCGCTAAGAAAACCTATGTGATGTTCAAGGCGCAGTCTGAGACCAGAGGCGAGCTGACTTCCTTAGTTGACGAGATGTTAGGGAATCAGAAGGTGGTTCAGGCATTCGGTCATGAGGACGAGGCACAGGAGAGCTTTGAGGAGATCAATGAGCGGCTGAGAGGTTACAGCTTAAAGGCGATTTTCTTCTCCTCTATTACCAACCCGGCGACCCGCTTTGTTAACAGCTTAGTGTATGCCAGCGTTGGTGTTGCGGGCGCATTTGCGGCAGTCAGAGGTTATCTATCTGTTGGACAGTTATCCAGTTTCTTAAGCTACGCAAATCAGTATACAAAGCCATTTAACGAGATTTCCGGCGTTGTGACCGAGCTTCAGAACGCACTTGCTTCCGCAGCCCGTGTCTTTGCTCTGATCGACGAAGAGCCGATTACTCCGGATGATGCAGATGCAGTCGATTTAAAACAGGCAGAAGGAGGTGTGGAACTGGATCATGTGAACTTCTCCTATGTACCGGAGAAATCCCTGATCGAGGACTTCAACCTGTCTGTAAAACCGGGACAGAGGATCGCTATCGTAGGTCCGACCGGATGCGGCAAGAGTACGGTGATCAACCTGCTGATGCGTTTCTATGATGTGAATTCCGGCGCAGTCAGGGTGGATGGCAATGACGTCCGCCATATGACCAGAAGAAGCTTACGTGCCAATTATGGCATGGTGCTCCAGGAGACCTGGTTAAAGAGCGGAACCATCCGTGATAACATTGCCTACGGAAAACCAGATGCTACCGATGAGGAGATCATCCGGGCAGCGAAGGAAGCCCATGCACATTCCTTCATTAAGCGAATGCCGGAGGGCTATAACACCGTGATCACCGAGGACGGCGGTAACTTGTCCCAGGGTCAGAAACAGCTTCTGTGCATTGCCAGAGTCATGCTCTGCCTGCCGCCAATGCTGATCTTGGATGAGGCAACCTCCTCCATCGATACCAGAACCGAGATCCGCATCCAGAAAGCATTCGCCACCATGATGAAAGGCAGAACCAGCTTTATCGTAGCCCACCGTCTGTCCACCATCCGCGAGGCCGATGTGATCTTAGTAATGAGAGATGGCCATATCATAGAGCAGGGCAATCACGAAAGCCTGCTGGCGAAAAATGGTTTCTATGCACAGCTGTATAACAGTCAGTTTGCGGTATCATAATAGAAAAGTTAGAATGAAATAAGATTGCATGAAAAATGCCTGCCACAGGTGCGAACATCTGTGACAGGCATTTTTGTGGTTGCAAAAGCTGCAGGCGGCAGGTTCTGCTGATACCATAGGAAATTGTTTTTATTTGCGGTATTTGTTATTTTTCTCCTTCAGCTTCGCCAGGTATTCCTGTGCTTCCTTTTCCGACTTAAAACGCATTTTCGGACCCTGGGGGCTGAGCTTTATCACATAACCGTTGGTTTTCTTTTTGAACATGGTGAGGTTCCTTTCTTTGAGTTGGATGAGGATATTGTAGCATGAAAATGGAATAATGGGAAGTGGATATTGATGCGGATAGTTTTGGTTCAAAAGAGATAAAGAAAGCTATTGCTTGCTATCTGAGTCAAATTAATGTATAATTAATTCAAAACAACGAAGGGAGATGCTTGAAATGAAAACAATTAGTATCAGATTAGAGGATTCGATTTATGAAGAACTGGATGCAATGCTCGATGCAATGGGGCAGACAAAACAGACATTTTATGAAACCTTTACCAGAACTGCATTAAGAGAGAGAAGCATTCCATTCATTATCAAGGCACCATTGCCAGATACACACACAAATCGTAACGGTAAGTTAGAGGCTTTCGCAAGATTAGAGGCATCCAGAAAGGCTGCAGCAGAATCAATTGATTATGATGCCGAGAGGGAGGAAGCGATGAATGAGAAATATGGTACTATTGATTGATACAAATATTCTTTTGAATTATCTTACCAATCGAGAAGATTTATATCTTGAGCAGTCTGTAGAAATTGTAAGAAAATGTGCCGATGGTGAATGTACTGGTTATATCGCATTTCATACGCTTTCGACGCTCTGGTATGTGCTTAGGAAACGCAGTGACAGGATTCGGAGACAAAATCTGAAAGATATATGTGAGATTTTCACTGTTGCAACTGCATCGCAGACAGAGATACTTGATGCAATCGAAAAAGATTCTTTTGCGGATTTTGAAGACTGCCTTCAGGATAAGTGTGCAAAGGATGTCGGAGCAGATTACATTATTACTTGCAATGTGAGAGATTTTGAAAATTCAGAGGTTCCGGCGATTACACCAGATGATTTTATAAAAATGTGCAGATAAAGTGGTTGAAGCATCTATCAGAAATTAAGAAAGGCGATTTTGTGTATAATCCGAGAAAATCTAAAGGAGCGCCGTATGGGCCATTTAACTGTTATCAACTCGAAGAAGATGGCATTGTATCACCGTTATATACGTGTTTGCGTCCAAAAGGTATTGCTGATGAAAAGTATTTGCTTTGGTATTTTCAAAGTGGAATGTGGCATAGGTTTATATATGAAAATGGTGCACAGAATGGTGCAAGGCATGATAGAGTTGGTATGACGCTTTAATGCAAGAAATCCCTGTGTATTTACCACAAGCATTACAAGAACAACAGAAAATTGCCGATTGTCTTTCATCATTAGATGAAGTAATCGAGAAACAGAAAGCAACATTAGCGGCATGGGAAGAACTGAAAAAAGGTCTGTTGCAGCAGATGTTTGTGTAAGAATATTATGTGATGAAATGAGGTTCTCAACATGGAAAAAGACCCATTTAAAGAATATTTAAAAGAGTCCGAACCCGACAAAGCCTATAAAAGCTACGCCTGGAGTATGGCCATTGGACTGCAAGCTGTAGATGGACTGAAACCATCGAAATACTTAATCGATACTGCCATTCAGAATATTGAAGGAAAAATCACGATAAAGGAAGCCAAGCATCTGATTGACAGTTATTATGAGAAAAAAACTGTGCAATTATCGGACGATGAACGCACAGAAGAAGCGGATAAGGTGGCTTCGCGTATTGCGGAAATCCTTTCTGAAACAGCGTTTTCTTTTTCTCCGAATGAATATATTTCCATTCATCGAAAGCTTTTTCAAGGGATTTATAGTCATGCGGGAAAAATCAGAGATTATAATATTACGAAGAAAGAGTGGGTGCTTGACGGAGCATCCGTTGTATATGGCAGCGCATCGGAATTGAGAGCCACGTTAGAATATGATTTTTCGCAAGAGAAAAATTTTAGCTACAGAGGATTGTCCATGGATGAGATTATTCATCACCTTGCGGTTTTCGTTTCAAGGCTTTGGCAGATTCATATTTTCGGAGAGGGCAATACGAGAACAACGGCAGTGTTTTTTATCAAATACTTGAGGACACTTGGCTTTTCTGTGACCAATGATATTTTTGCGGAAAATGCATGGTATTTTAGGAATGCTCTTGTGCGTGCAAATTATACCAATTTGCCAAAAGGTATTCATGAAACAACAGAATATCTGGAAGCGTTCCTTAGAAATTTGCTTTTAGATGAGAAAAATGAACTTCGTAATCGGAATTTACACATAAGTGGACAAGGAAATGAAGAGAAAGATTGAAGCAAAATGTGGAGTATATAAATGAAATCCGTATCAATCTACGCACTAACAAGGAAACAAAATCTATCCAACCTTTCCCGCCTGGAATGTCACTTATCCGAGCGGGATAGACCGTTAAAGGTGCGGGCGTGGGAAATAAACAGTATGCGGGCGCTGGTGGATCAGCTGGAGAAGTATATGCAGGAGATATATCGGCTTCGGCTTTTCTATTCGTTCCAGATTCTGCGTCTTGGCAAGGAGTTTGATCTGCTTCAGGTGAAGGAAAACCAGATCGTTAATATTGAACTGAAAAGCGGGGCGGTTTCGGAGGACGCCATACGAAGGCAGCTGATCCAGAACCGGTATTATCTGGCGATCCTTGGAAGACCGGTCCGGTCTTATACCTATATAAGCAGTCAGAACCGCCTGGTCCGTCTAACGAATCATGATCATATTGTGGAAGCGGAATGGGAGCAGCTGTGTGCGGAATTGCAGGAAAAGAGTGCAGATTTTTCTGGGAATCTGGAAGATCTGTTTCAGGCGGAATGGTATCTGATCTCTCCGCTGACGCAGCCGGAGCGATTTTTGAAAAAAGAATATTTCCTGACGGCGCAGCAGAAAGATATTGAGCGTCAGATCTTAAAGAGTATCCGGATAAAACGAAGCGGCTATTATCATTTCAGTGGACTTCCGGGAACGGGAAAGACACTGCTTCTTTATGACATCGCCATGAAGCTTTCCGGCAGGCAGATGGTTTGCATAATCCATTGCGGGGCATCAGGGCAGGAATGGAAAAGGCTTCACGAGCGTTTGAGGCGTATCGTCTGGGTGTCCGATTCGCAGATTACGGCAGAAATGCGATTGGACGAATATGAAACGGTTTTGGTTGATGAGGCGCATTTATTGGATAAGGAAACGCTGGAGAACATCGTAAAAGCGGCAGGAAAACGACCAGTTATTTTTACCAGCGATTGTGAGGATCAGCTATCGCCAGAAGAAGTGGATCAAAGCGTAAAGCTGGGAATCGCAAAGCTTCCTGAAATCCAGACATTCCGGCTGACCAACCGGATTCGGACGAATGAAGAAATTTCCTCTTTTGTTCAGAATATGATGCTCATTCCGGACTACAAAAGCGGCAGGAGGTTTCCGCATGTGACTGTGTTTTATGCCAATGATGACCAGGAAGCTGCAAATCTGATCCAGGATGCGAAGAAACAAGGATATCAGCACCTGTTGGAAAGTGAAGTGGCTGAGAAGGCATATGACAGTGTGGCAATAATATTGGACGGGAATTATTTCTATGATTCCAAGAAATATCTGCGTTCGAAGAAACGGACAGTGCGGAACTTATTTCATCAGTTAAACAGTGCAAAAGAGAAGCTGATGCTGATTGTGAAGGATAATGAGCCGTTTTATGCAATGCTGCTGGGACTGTTGTAAGGATCATACTTGACTTTTTTCTGATTGAGTTCCAAAATATAAAGGAATATGTTTTTCACAAAATATCATAAGAAAAGAAGTCAGGAGCAAATGATGAGCAAACGAAGAATTTCCCTGATTCTGGGACTTGGTGTGATACTGGCCATGGGAACAACCGCCTGTGGCAAACATCTGCCAGCGGAGTCGGAATCAGAAGCGATTAATATTCAGGTAGTGACCCGGGAAGCGGCTGCGGAGACCATGGCAGAGGAGCCGCCTGCTGCAGGGACAACGGAAGAAGAGACTTCTGCTGCGGAGGAAGAGGCAACCATGGAAGTGGTGGTTGCGGAGATTGATGACGCGGAAGATCCGCAGGCGAATGCGGTTGGCGGCGGAGCGGTAAATGCAGCAGAAGTGGTACAGGAAGTACAGCGTGAGGAAAGCCAGATCCAGGAGACAGGAGCTGGAGCAAATACCAATTCTGGTTCCCAGAGCGCACAGCTGCAGACCAGCAATGGCATTGATGTGGCAAAATACCAGGGAAAGATCGACTGGCAGAAGGTGAAAGCCTCTGGAATTGATTTTGCCATGATCCGTGTGGGATACCGGACCCAGAAGACAGGGGAGATTTTCGAGGATCCTTATGCCAGATATAATCTCCAGGAGGCCCAGAAAGCCGGGATCAGACTGGGAGCTTATTTCTTTTCCACCGCGATCACGGAAGAAGAGGCCAGACAGGAGGCAGTGTGGGTTTCTCAGATTCTGGCGAAATATCCGATCACTTATCCAGTTGCCTACAACTGTGAGGGGTTTAAAGATTCAGAAAATCGTCAGTATGGGCTTTCGAAAGCAGACAGGACAGCCCTGGCTGTGACATTTCTGGACTACATCAAGGAACAGGGCTATGACCCGATGTTTTACGCAGCGAAAAATGAACTGACAGGAAGCGCTGACTGGGATACAGCCCAGTTATCCGGAAAATATCCGATCTGGGTATCCCAGTATCCGGATGTGCCGTATCCTCAGACTGCCAGATCAGATTATAGTGGTTCCCATACCATGTGGCAGTATACCAGCCGGGGAACGGTAGATGGAATCGCCAAATCCGTTGATATGAATGTGGCTTATTTCCGGCTGGATCAGGAAAATCAGGCGAAGGACAGTGAAGCTCCGGAGCAGATCGCAGGCGGTCCTGAACTGGGAATCACCTTCCAGGAGGTGCAGGAGACGGTAACAGCCAAGATCGCCACCAATCTTCGGACAGAGCCTGGAGTAAAGGATGATTCGACGATTGTTGCCCAATTGAAACATGGAGATACCGCCACAAGAACGGGAATCGGTGACAATGGCTGGTCCAGAGTGATCTACCAGGGACAGACTCTATATGCATTGACCAGTTACCTGACCACAGATTTGAATGCTCCTGAACAGACAGAAGGCAGCCGGAAAGAAACGATGGCAGAAAGTAACAGTACAAAAGCAGAAAACCAAGCACCAGCGGGGCAGCTGACAGAGACCATAGGGCCGGATGCAGCAGCTTCCAATGAAGAAACCAAAGAATGGGATTTCTCGAAAGTGGTATTTACGGAATGTCAGGAAGAAGTTACTGCTAAAATCGAAACAAACCTGAGAACAGAACCAAGCACCAGAAGTGACGATACGGTTGTGGCGAAGCTGATCCACGGAGAGACGGTGGTTCGGACTGGTATCGGAAGCAATGGCTGGTCCAGAGTGGAGTATAACGGTCAGACCTTATATGCAGTCAGCAGTTATCTGATGATACCAGAGGAGTAAATTGTGGGAAAAGTTTTTGTTATACAAAAAATATAGTTGTATTTCCTAAAAAAGTATGCTAAACTTTATGTGTTTGACTATAGGAGGTGTGAATAAGTATGCTGAAGATTATTTTAACCATCGTGTTTGTTCTTATATGTATTGCTCTTACTGTGATCGTATTACTTCAGGAAGGTAAGTCCCAGGGACTTGGAGCCATCGGCGGTATGGCAGATAGCTATTGGGGCAAGAACAAAGGCCGTTCCATGGAAGGTACGCTTGAGAAGTTTACAAAGTTCGCTGCCGTTGCAGTTCTTTTACTGGCACTGGTGCTGAACATTATTTGGTAAGATAAGACAGACACTCTTGGCAACAAGGGTGTCTTTTGTGTAATAAGGGATTTTTATTCGTTGGATTCACAGGAGGGAATTGTGACAGAAGAATTATTAAAACAGAGAAAAGAAATGCTGGTACAACTGGTTCATGATAAGACCTATGTGCCGATGAAATTAAAAGAACTTGCTATGCTGCTTTCTGTGCCGAAGGAGCAGCGGGATGAATTAAAGGAAGTTCTGGATATTCTGATCGCGGAAGGAAAGATCGGAATTTCTAAGAAAGGAAAATACGGCAAGGCCGAGGAATTTGCACTGGCTGGAACTTTTAGCGGTCATGCAAAGGGCTTCGGCTTTGTGACCATTGAAGGACGGGAACAGAATGTTTTTATTCCGGCAGACAAGACAAAAGGCGCCATGGACGGGGATAAGGTCCAGATCGTCATCGAAGGTGAAGCCAGAGGAAAACGTGCAGAAGGAGCAGTCTTACGGATACTCGAGCATGCCAACAAGACAGTGATCGGGTTCTATCAGAAGAATAAAAATTTCGGCTTTGTGCTTCCAGACAACCAGAAGCTGGGACAGGATATTTTTATTCCTCAGGGAAAAGATATGGGTGCGGTTACTGGACATAAGGTGATCGTGCGGATCACGGATTTTGGTGATGACCGGAAGAAGCCGGAGGGCGTGATCACGGAGATATTAGGCCATGTCAATGATCCGGGCGTGGATATTTTATCTATTATAAAAGCTTACGGGCTTCCTGAGGGCTTTCCAGACGAGGTGATGGTCCAGGTAGCCGGTATCCCGGATGAGGTAGACGAAGAGGAGAAGAAGAACCGACTGGATCTGCGTCATCTTCAGACCGTTACCATTGACGGAGAAGATGCCAAGGATTTAGACGATGCCATTTCTATTTCCAAGGAAAATGATGACCATTATACGTTGGGTGTTCATATTGCTGATGTGAGCCATTACGTGACAGAGAACAGCCCATTGGATAAGGAAGCATTAAAGAGGGGAACCAGCGTGTATCTGGTTGACCGGGTGATCCCGATGCTTCCGCACAAGCTTTCCAACGGCATCTGTTCCCTGAATGCGGGAACCGATCGTCTGGCACTCAGCTGTCTGATGGAGATCGATGGGAAAGGCAATGTGATCGGACATCGGATCGCAGAGACGCTGATCCAGGTTGACCGCCGCATGACTTACACAGCGGTCAATGCCATTGTCACTGACCGGGATCCGGATGTGATGGAGGAATACGGAGATTTTGTGCCGATGTTTGATCTGATGAAAGAACTGGCGGATATCCTGAGAGAACGGAGAAAAAAACGCGGCTCCATCGATTTTGATTTTCCAGAGAGCAAGATCATCCTGGATGAGAAGGGAAGACCGGTGGATATTAAGCCTTATGAGCGGAATGCGGCAACCAAGATTATCGAGGACTTTATGCTGATGGCCAACGAAACCATCGCAGAGGATTATTTCTGGCAGGAGCTTCCGTTTTTATACCGTACCCACGATTACCCGGATCCCGAAAAAATGAAGCGGCTGGGAACCTTTATCAATAACTTTGGCTACACCATCCGTACCCAGAATGGCGAAGTACACCCAAAGGAGCTGCAGAAGCTGCTTGACAAGATTGAGGGAACCCCTGAGGAAGCACTGATCAGCCGGTTAACCCTGCGTTCCATGAAGCAGGCAAAATACACCACCGTCTGCACTGGACATTTTGGTCTGGCGGCCAATTATTATACCCACTTTACGTCTCCGATCCGCCGTTATCCGGATCTGCAGATCCACCGGATCATTAAGGAGAACTTGAGACGGGGGTTGTCTGACAGGCGTTTTGCCCACTATGACAGCATTCTGCCGGAGGTGGCAGTCCAGTGTTCTTCTATGGAGCGGAGAGCCGATGAGGCAGAGCGGGAGACCGATAAATTAAAGAAATGTGAATATATGTCCAAACGGATCGGCAAGGAGTATGACGGCGTGATCTCCGGTGTGACTAACTGGGGACTTTACGTGGAACTGCCCAATACCGTGGAAGGGCTGATCCGGGTCAATGACCTGACAGGAGACTATTTTGTGTTTGATGAAGAGCACATGGAACTGGTGGGCGAGATGACCAGAAAGAGTTATAAGCTGGGACAGAAGATCCGGGTTCAGGTGGCAGACACCGATAAACTGACCAGAACCATTGATTTTATACCGGCAAAATGGCAGGAAGAGGATGAGTAAGTATGGGAAAAGAGAGTTTTAAACTGATTGCTAATAATAAAAAGGCGTATCATGACTTTTTTATTGATGATAAATACGAGACAGGCATCGAGTTATTTGGAACCGAGGTCAAGTCCATCCGCATGGGCAAATGCAGCATTAAGGAGTCCTTTGTCCGCATTGAGAAGGGCGAAGTGTATATTTATGGAATGCACATCAACCCTTATGAAAAAGGCAATATTTTCAATAAAGATCCGTTAAGAGTCCGCAAGCTGCTGCTTCATAAGACCGAGATCAACAAGCTTGCAGCAAAGATTGCGGAAAAAGGCTATACACTGGTCCCTCTTCAGGTGTATTTTAAAGGAAGCCTGGTAAAAGTGGAGATCGGACTGGCAAGAGGTAAGAAACTGTACGATAAACGGGATGATATTGCCAAGAAAGACCAGCGCAGGGAAGTGGAGCGGGAATTTAAGCAGACATTCCGTTGATTGGAGGACATGGATCGATGAAACGATGGTTTCGGCTGATCGGCGCTGCGTGTTTTATGGTGGCGGTCAGCCTGTTGTTATGGGTCTGCGGATATGACGGAAGACTGCAGTTTAATAAGGGTCTGGTGTCCTTGTGCTGCTTTGGTGTGGCATATCGATTGCTGCCAGAGACATTCCGGCACTGGAAACAGGACAGACGGAGGTTTTTCTATTCTTATGGGATCTCTGTATTTCTGGCGCTGACAGAGATGATGGGTCTCTGGCTGTGGAGAAAGGAAAATACCGATCTGGCGTTGAACGGTGCGATGGCTGTCATAGTCCTGTTTTTTTGTGTATGGATACTGGCGGCGCTTCTGGAACCGTTTTTTTACTGGCTGTCAGGCTGGAATTTCTTGGAAAAGGGAATGCGTGTGTCTCTTCCGAAGATATTTTTCTTTTCCTGGATGGTATTTACAGCGGCTTATGTGCCTTGCCTGCTGGCATTTTATCCGGGACTTTACGCTTATGATATGAGCTGGCAGTGGCAGCAGTTTATTGGATATGGGTATACCACACACCATCCGCTGATCCACACGGTTTTTGCGTCCTGGCTTATTGAACTGGGCAATCAGATCTTTGGAGATTATCAGAAGGGACTATTTTTGCATTCCGTTGTCCAGATGCTGATCATGACAGGCAGTATGGCATTTGCCATGACATTTTTGGTAAAATGGAAGGTACCGAAAAATATCTGGATCGGGATTGGTTGTTTCTTTGCTTTTTTCCCATTCTTTCCGGTTCTGGGGATCAGTACCACGAAGGATACGGTATTTGGATGCCTGTTTTTAATGACATTTGTCTGTATCTGCGATATGGGGATCCAGAAACAGCTTTATAAAGGCTGGAAAATGGCAGCCTTTGTGATTCTGGCAATCCTTGCCTGTCTGTTCCGCAACAACATGGTCTATGGACTGGCTTTGATGGAAATAGGACTTTTCATGATCGTGGTATGGCGGATACACAGGAAAAAAGTTATAAAACCACTGGCTGGCGTTTGTGCTGTGATTGCAGTGGTGATTGTCGGAAGCCATCTTGGTTTTGCCGGTCTTGAAAATGCATTTCATGCGTTTAAAGGAAGCAAGGCTGAGATGCTGAGTCTTCCTATGCAGCAGATGGCCAGAGCTTATGTGCGCCATACAGATGAGCTGGATGAGGAAGACCGGGCGGAGATGGAACGGTTTTTTGAAAAAGACTGGCTGACACGATACAAATATTATTTGTCAGATCCGGTAAAAAAAGGAATGAACATGGAACTGGTAGGGGATGAACCAGCAGAGTTTTTAAAACTGTGGGCGCGGCTTGGAAAGCAGTTCCCATCAGAATATATAGAAGCCCCTCTTTATAATACTTTTGGACTCTGGTATCTGGGCGGCGATTCCAGCTGCTATATGGAATATAAGATGACCATTTCCTTTGACGAGAAGCATCATGTGGAATTGCAGAGCAAGCTTCCGGCTGCCCAGTCATATTATTCCTGGTTCCAGGATCAGAACCTGCACCGGTATCTGCCAGGCGTCAGCATGATTTTTTATACATCCTTTTATCTGTGGCTGATCCTGTTATGTGGCTGGTATCTGCTGGTGCAGAAGCGGTATACGCATCTGTTTGGCACTGTATTTTTACTGGCTTATGGGGCAACGCTGGTATTTGGCCCCTGCATTCTGCCCCGCTATTGTCTGGGACTGATGGTAAGCGCACCGGTTCTGGCGGCGGTGACATTTATAAAACAAAAAGAAATGTGAGATATTTTAGGTTTGACACGCCGCATAAATTGTGCTAGAATAACTCCTACAATATCCAGTAAGGGCCTGTACTGGTTTCGACAGGGGTCATGCAGCTGGTGAAGCTATCCCCACGCGATGGGTCAAATGGCAAAATTAAAATTAAACGCTGAAGATAATTTAGCATACGCTGCCTAATGGCAGCTGTCAGCCCTAGTGCACTCACACATTAGGAACCTGGCATCGACTATGTGAGAAACGACACATGCAAAGCTTTGAGCATGCGGGCGTATCATGAAGCTACTAAAGTGTTCAGGGTGTTAGTTCCCGGGGCATGGAGGGAATGTCAAAGAACTGACTATGATAGTAGAAGAACAGGGAATTGATTTTTGGACACGGGTTCAAATCCCGTCAGGTCCACTTAAAGTGCTACAGTGCCTTGGTGAATGGTGCTGTAGCACTTTTTTTTGTCTGTCGTGCCATACAGCATTAAAACAAACTGGATGGAAAGATGGATTTACGTGTGCTGAATATATATCTTGGAGATATGAAGGATGCCATTTATCATCCACCGACCTATTTTGATAATCAATATGAGGACGAATGGTTAACCGATAAAACTGCCATCCAGATGATCCGTGATGTGGATCATTCGGAGGTAATAAGCGCTCGTCTGATTGACAGTCCGGTATTAGGGCCGATATCTCCGAAAGAATTGTCTGGTGGAGTGAAAACCCTGATATTGATTGCTTACGACACTGGAAACAAGGTTTTTAATGCTTCGGCCTGTGGAGATAACTGTGCTCAGTGGCTTTTACGGTTAGGAGAACAGAAAGAAGTGACAATTAATCTGAGGCATGTGATGAATTTTGGTAATGGGCCATTTCAGATTAAGATTTTAAATACAGACAGTATCGTAACGAATATGTTGGAATTTGTCCAGATTGCTGGAAATTTTGTATAGGTAGGGACTATGAGGGGAAAACATAGAGTTATTGTACAAAATAATCGTCTACACTATGAATTTGAAATCAAGAGAAATATTACGATTATCCGTGGAGATAGTGCAACAGGGAAAACGACCTTAATCAATATGCTGAGACAGGCGGAAAATCTTGGTAATTCCAGTGGAATTGAAGTAAACTGTGATGTGCCGTGCAGAATTTTGGAAGGTTCAAATTGGAAACTGATTTTAGAACATACGGAAAACAGTATATTTTTCATTGATGAAGAAAATGTTTTTGTTCATACCGTTGAATTTGCATCTTGTGTAAAAGATTCTGGTAATTATTTTGTACTGATCACCAGGGAGAATCTATACGGACTTCCATATAGTGTAGAAGAAATATATGGAATTCATCCAGCGGGAAAGTATCAGAATACCAGGAAAATATATCAGCAGATGTATCAGATCTATTCTAAGTTTCAAAATCTTCCGGTGCATCCAGATAAAATCATTGTGGAAGATTCCAATTCTGGATATGAATTTTTTAATACGATCGGCCAAGAAAATAATATTTTGTGCGAAAGCGCAGGGGGAAAGTCCAATATTTTCTCAAAACTTCAATCTATTGGCCAAGAAACGGTTTGCGTTATAGCGGATGGCGCAGCTATTGGCCCGGAAATGAATCGGTTATATGAGATAACAGAACGAAAATCGAATATTGTTTTATATTTTCCAGAATCTTTTGAGTGGTTGATATTAAAATCGGGTCTTGTCACAGATGGTGATATAAAAACGATTTTGCAAGAGCCGGAAGCATACATCGAAAGTAAAGATTATTTCAGCTGGGAACGATACTTTACAAAATTATTGATTGAAAGAACCCAAGATACTTACTTACAATACCAAAAGACAAAATTAAACCCTGTATATCTGCATGATAAAATCAAACATACGATCATAAGCGTGATGCAGGGCATTATATTATAAGTTACTTACAGCAACATCATTTACATCATAGGAGGACATCATCATGAAAAGCGCATTGACAAGAACCCAGGCATTGGAGCTTCTTTGCAAATACAACAAGGAGCCATTTCATCGTCTTCATGGACTGACGGTAGAAGGAACTATGAGATGGTATGCGAAGGAACTGGGCTATGGAGAGGATGAAGAGTTCTGGGGACAGGTGGGATTGCTTCATGACATTGATTTTGAACTATATCCAGAGCAGCATTGTGTGAAGGCACCGGAATTGTTAAGAGAGGCAGGTGTCGGTGAAGACATGATCCATGCCATCGTTAGTCATGGTTATGGTATCTGTGTGGATGTGGTACCGGAACATGAGATGGAGAAAGTTCTGTTTGCCGCAGACGAACTGACGGGACTAATCGGGGCAGCAGCGAAGATGCGCCCGTCCAAGAGCGTGATGGATATGGAGGTTTCCAGCTTAAAGAAGAAGTTCAAAGATAAGAAGTTCGCAGCTGGCTGTTCCCGTGATGTGATCAAGCAGGGGGCAGAGCAGCTTGGATGGACGTTAGAGGAACTGATGGAGAAAACGATTCTGGCTATGCGTTCATGCGAAAACTCAGTCCAGGTGGAGATGGAAACCTTGGTGTAGTCCACAGACGGACACTTGTAAGCCTGTGGCGAAAAAACTGCTTGACAGATCAACAGAAGAGGAGTATTATCCACATAAAACTGTCTCAAAAGACAGACACGCTGATATAGGAGAATACGATTATGAAGAAGGTAGTGAAATTTGGCGGAAGCTCTCTGGCGAGCGCAAAGCAGTTTAAAAAGGTGGGTGACATCATCCGCAGTGATAAGTCCAGACGTTATGTGGTTCCGTCTGCACCAGGTAAGAGAAACGACAAAGACGAGAAAGTAACGGATCTGTTATATGAATGCTACGATGCAGCAGCATCTGGCAGCGCTTATAAAAAAATCCTGGAGAAGATCAAAAAGAGATACGAAGAGATCATTGATGGACTGGATCTGAATCTGAATCTGGATCACGAGTTTGATAAAATCGAGGAGAATTTTCTGGCGAAGGCCGGCAGAGATTACGCGGCTTCCAGAGGTGAGTATTTGAATGGCCTGGTGATGGCAGAGTACTTAGGTTATGAGTTCATCGATCCGGCTGAAGTGATCTTCTTTGATGAGCATGGCGTATTTGAGCCAGAGACTACCAACAAGGAACTGGCTGAGAGACTGGAGCATGTGGAGAGAGCCGTTATCCCAGGCTTCTATGGTTCCAAGCATGACGGTTCTGTTAAGACATTTTCCAGAGGTGGTTCTGATGTAACTGGTTCCATCGTGGCAAAGGCCATTCATGCAGATATGTATGAGAATTGGACCGATGTATCTGGTTTCCTGGTTACAGACCCAAGAGTAGTCAAAGATCCGGAGGTGATCGAGACCATCACTTACAGAGAGCTTCGTGAACTGGCATACATGGGCGCAAGCGTTCTTCATGAGGATGCCATCTTCCCGGTACGTAAAGAGGGAATCCCGATCAACATCCGCAATACCAACAAGCCGGAGGACAAGGGAACTCTGATCGTAGAGAGTACCTGCAGAAAGCCAAAATACACCATTACCGGAATTGCTGGTAAGAAGGGCTTCTGTTCTATCAATGTTGAGAAAGCCATGATGAATGCAGAGGTTGGGTTCTGCCGCAAAGTGCTTCAGGTCTTTGAAAATTATGGAATTTCCATTGAACATATGCCATCTGGTATCGACACCATGACTATTTTCGTTCATCAGTCTGAGTTCGAAGAGTTTGAGCAGTCTGTGATCGCCGGTATCCACAGAGCCGTAGAGCCGGATTTCGTAGAGATGGAATCCGATCTGGCGCTGATCGCTGTGGTTGGACGGGGCATGAAGGCCAACCGAGGAACTTCCGGACGGATCTTCTCTGCACTGGCTCACGCAAGAGTCAATGTGAAGATGATCGACCAGGGCTCCAGTGAACTGAACATCATCATCGGTGTGAAAAACTCTGATTTTGAGGTTGCCATCAAGGCAATTTATGATATCTTTATCACAACTGAACTGTAAACGAAATGCGGGGGCGGTGCCGGAAGGTGCTACCCTCTGTTATGATTTCCATTGAATAGAAAATTTCCACAACCCAGCTACTTGAATTTCTCACCAAGATAGTGTAAATTAGTGGTGGAAATGTAACTATTCAGTAGGTCTGCGCACATGCTGCGCTGACCGTAAGAGTACATAGGCTGGAAAGCAAAAATCCCATCAGCGAAGCTGATCTGGAATGGATTTTTGCTCGTAACCTATGAAAGTACTGAATAGCTACGTGGGAATAAAACTATTTACTTGGAGGTAAGTGATCATGGAAGAGGCAGCAAAATTATTTGATATGAAGGTACTTCATGTAGGAATCAATGCGACAGGTGAAGAGCAGGCTCTTGGCTGGGCAGAGGAATTCTTAAAGTTCTTCGATCTGCCAACCAAGAACGGCAACAGCTCCGTATTCGCCGGTACTCTCGTTGAGATCATGAAAGGAAACGGACGTGGAACCGTAGGCCATATCGCTTTTGGTGTAAACGATGTTGACAAAGCCGTTGAGTATTTCAAAGAGCGTGGTGCAAACCCGATCGAGGAGACCAGAAAGGTCGTAGATGGCAAGACAACATTTGTTTACTTAGATAAAGAGATCGCAGGCTTTGCAATCCACTTAAATCTGGTAAAATAATGAGTAATGTTGTAATTGTAGGCGGAGGCGCGGCCGGCATGGCCGCAGCCATTGCCGCTGCAGGAATCGGACATGAAGTCCACTTATATGAGAAAAATGAAAAACTGGGGAAAAAGGTCTACATTACCGGAAAGGGCCGTTGTAATGTAACGAACGCCTGCGACATGGAGACTATGCTGCAGAACGTGGTGACCAATCCCCGTTTTTTATATAGTAGTTTTTATGGATTCACCAACCAGGATATTATGGATCTTCTGGAACGGAACGGCTGTCCATTAAAGACGGAGCGCGGGAACCGGGTATTTCCGGTATCAGATAAGTCTTCTGATGTGATCTCTGCTTTAAGCCGTCAGATGCGGGATCTGAATGTGGATGTCCATCTGCATTCAGAGGTGAAGGATCTGTTGATAGAGGATGGACACTGTGTGGGAATCCGGCTGAAGAAAAATAATACCAAAGTTTTTGCGGATGCTGTGATCGTGGCAACGGGAGGCATGTCCTATCAGGCCACCGGCTCTACGGGAGATGGTTATGATTTTGCAAAAGAGTGCGGCCATACGGTGACAGAACTGTCTCCGGCTTTAGTGCCATTTGAAGCGGCAGAGGATGATGTACGCAGTCTTCAGGGAGTGTCGTTACGGAATATTGAGGCAGTGATCTACGATGGGAAGAAAGAGCTCTACAGGGAATTTGGCGAGATGTTATTTACCCATTTTGGAGTCAGTGGTCCGGTGCTTTTGAGTGCCAGCAGTTATGTAGCCAAAGCCATCCGCAAGCGTCCTTTAAAACTGTTGATTGATTTAAAGCCAGCCTTAACCGAGGAACAGCTGGATACCAGGATTCTGCGGGATTTTGAAGGATTCTTGAATAAACAGTTTAAGAATTCTCTGGCACATCTGCTGCCATCCAAGATGATCCCGGTGGTGATCGCGCGAAGCGGAATTTCTCCGGATAAAAAGGTCAACGAGATCACCAGACAGGAGCGAACGGCTCTGGTTTCTGTTTTAAAACAATTCCAGGTAACTTTAACCGGACTTCGGGATTACAAAGAAGCTATTATCACCCAGGGCGGTATTTCTGTGAAGGAGATTAATCCCACTACCATGGAATCCAAGAAGGTTTCCGGCCTTTATTTTGCCGGAGAAGTGCTGGATCTGGATGCAGTGACGGGTGGCTTTAACCTTCAGATCGCCTGGTCCACCGGATGGGCGGCGGGTTCCCATATTGAATACTGTTAAAGGAGAATATATTTTTCATGTCATCAACGTATAATATTGCCATTGACGGACCTGCAGGTGCAGGCAAAAGCACGATCGCCAAGCTTGTAGCGGCAAAGCTTGGATTTATTTATGTGGATACCGGAGCCATGTACCGGGCGATGGCACTTTACTTTTTAGAGAATGGTATCCAGCCGGAAGACGAAGAAAAAGTGTCTGCTGCATGCGGACAGATCGACATTTCCCTCCGCTATCAGGACGGCGTTCAGCAGGTGATCCTAAACGGCAGGGATGTGTCCGGCAAGATCCGCACAGAAGCGGTGGGCAATGCTGCATCGGTGGTATCTGCTTACCGGGCTGTCCGTCAGGCGCTTCTGGCATTACAGCAAAATCTGGCAAAGACATCCAATGTGATCATGGATGGCCGTGATATCGGTACCTGTGTGCTCCCGAACGCACAGACCAAGATCTATCTGACGGCTTCCAGTCATGTGCGGGCCGTCAGAAGGTACAAAGAACTGACAGAGAAAGGTCAGATGTGTAATCTGGAAGAAATTGAGCAAGATATTATTGACCGGGATTACCGGGATATGCACCGGGAGATTGCGCCTTTGACCCAGGCGGCGGACGCGGTGCTTCTGGATTCCTCTGAGATGACTATCGATCAGGTGGTGGACGGCATTATCGGAGCAGCCAGAGAGCGGGGGCTTGCCTGATGGAAGTGATCGTAGCGAAAACCGCCGGATTCTGCTTTGGCGTAGAGAGGGCGGTCAATCAGGTTTATGACCAGATAAAACATGGAAGCGGCCCGATTTACACGTTAGGTCCCATTATCCATAATGAAGAGGTGGTGCGGGATCTGGAGGAAAAAGGTGTGAAGGTCCTGAATTCAGAGAATGAGATTTCAGCTTTGACAGAGGGAACTGTGATCATCCGCTCCCACGGCGTGGGAAAACACATTTATGATATGCTGAAGGCACAGGGAGTCCAGATCGTGGATGCTACCTGTCCTTTTGTCAAGAAGATACACCGGATCGTCCAGGAACAGAATCTTCAGGGAAGACGGGTGATCATTATTGGCGACGAGACCCATCCGGAGGTGGAGGGCATCAAAGGATGGGGCGATGCGCGCACAATGGTCGTAAAAAATGAGGAACAGATGGAAAAACTGCCATCCTTCACAGGTGAAAAGCTGTGTATCGTATCCCAGACGACATTTAATTACAATAAATTTAAAGATTTAGTTGAAAAATTTGAGAAAAAGGGTTATGATATACTTGTTTTAAATACGATTTGCAATGCAACACAGGAAAGACAAGTGGAAGCTGAACGTATAGCTTCGCAGGTAGATGCTATGATCGTCATCGGCGGGAAGAATAGTTCTAACACCCGCAAACTGTACGAGATATGCCAAAAAGAGTGTAAGGATACTTATTACATTCAGACACTGGACGATTTGAATCCTGAGAGTGTAAATTCTGTGCGCAGCGTAGGTATTACAGCAGGGGCTTCGACCCCCAAGAAAATCATTGAGGAGGTTCATACTAATGTCAGAATTAAGTTTTGAACAAATGTTAGAGGAATCATTAAAAACAATACGTACAGGAGAGATTGTCACTGGTAAGGTCATCGATGTAAAAGAAGATGAGATCGTTTTAAATATCGGCTACAAATCCGATGGCATCATCCCGAGAAACGAGTATACCAATGAGTCCGGCGTAGATTTAAGAGATCTTGTTCACGTAGGTGATGAGATGGAAGCAAAGGTTGTAAAAGTAAACGATGGCGAGGGCCAGGTTGCATTATCTTATAAGAGACTGGCTGCTGACAGAGGCAATAAGAAGTTAGAGGATGCATTTAATAACCATGAGGTTCTGACCGCTAAAGTTGCTCAGGTTCTGGACGGAGGTTTAAGTGTTGTTGTAGATGAGGCCAGAGTATTCATCCCAGCAAGCCTGGTATCCGATACTTATGAGAAAGATTTATCCAAGTATGCTGGTCAGGATATCGAATTCGTGATCACTGAGTTCAATCCTCGCAGAAGAAGAATTATCGGCGATAGAAAACAGCTGATGGTTGCTAAGAAAGCAGAGCTTCAGAAAGAGTTATTCGAGAAGATCCATGCTGGCGATGTTGTAGAAGGTGTGATTAAGAATGTAACTGATTTCGGTGCATTCATCGATTTAGGCGGAGCAGATGGTCTGCTTCACATCTCCGAGATGTCCTGGGGCCGTGTAGAGAATCCTAAGAAGGTATTCAAGGCAGGCGAGAAGATCAAAGTTCTGATCAAAGAGATCAACGGCGAGAAGATCGCGTTAAGCTTAAAGTTCCCAGAGCAGAACCCATGGGCTAACGCAGCAGAGAAGTATGCAGTTGGCAACGTAGTAACAGGTCGTGTAGCACGTATGACTGACTTCGGCGCATTCGTTGAGTTAGAGCCAGGCGTAGATGCATTACTGCATGTATCCCAGATTTCCAGAGAGCATGTAGAGAAACCAGCAGATGTATTAGCAATCGGTCAGGAGATCGAGGCTAAGATCGTTGATTTCAACGAGGCTGACAAGAAGATCAGCTTAAGCATGAAGGCACTGCAGGCTCCAGCTGAGGATGCTGAATAATTGAAGATTGATTTATGACTGTGAAGGTACTGAACAGTTACGATGATTAATTTTGAGAGCGTTGATAGTAATGTCAGCGCTCTTTTTTTCATGTCATAGGGAAACTTCGTCCTATGACACAAAAAACGCTCCGCTAAGGATCGCACTGCGGCGG
>ERZ773156.808-NODE-808-length-26387-cov-7.02863_pt1 | contig 26387 bp, 25 predicted proteins | sample MGYA00511895_ERZ773156 | MGnify/ENA primary metagenome ERZ773156 (study PRJEB29015, sample SAMEA2737850) | human gut metagenome | biome: human gut; feature: human-associated habitat; material: faeces | place: China | collected 2012 ... | reverse complement strand
TGTTCAATCTTTGATTTTCAAGGTTCTTTGTTGTTGTCTGTCTCAGCAGCAACTCATTTAGTATATCAGATGTTGTTCTGTTTGTCAACAACTTTTTTATTTATTTTTTCGAACTTTTTCGAAGTCCTTCTCTCCTGTTTTACCAGGCGAGTATTAACTTTATCATACTTGCTTGTTGTTGTCAAGCAAAAGTTTTTATTTTTTTACTTTAGAGTTAAAAAAATAATCACTTGGAAATGAAGCGGAGAAAGAGGGATTTGAACCCTCGCGCCGGTTGCCCGACCTACACCCTTAGCAGGGGCGCCTCTTCGGCCTCTTGAGTATTTCTCCGTAGTTGTTATTTCCATATGATTTGTCAAAAACAGTATTTGTTTCAGACGCATTGACAATTATATACGATATAAATACAAATGTCAACCAGTTTTTTTTATTTTTTTCAAAAACTGCTTATTTTGCCACTTTGATGCATCGGTCAATTTCTGCCTGAATGCGATCATGCACAAGATCTGCGATTTCTCTGGTTTTTAACCCTATATATTGTTCTTTGTAGATTGGTTCCAGATAATGAACCTCAACCTGTTCTTTCTTAATTGAAGAAATATCAAAAGGACGGAAGCTATTGATTAAAGCCACTGGAACAATGGGGCATCCGGCATTGATAGCGCTTTTGAAGGTTCCAGCTTTAAATTCCAGCAGTTCATTGCCCTTCCGGCTTCTTGTTCCCTCTGGGAAAATCACATAATTTTTACCTTCTTTTACTTGTCTGGTCATCTCTTTGATCACTTCCATCGCAGCCCGGATATCGGAACGATCCATAGGAATACCACCAAGAAGCCGCAAAACCTGTTTCACTAGAATCCAGTTGGCGGCTTCTTTTTTGATGATCACACCCAGAGGCTTTGGACAGGTATCAATAATTGCCAGCATGTCAAAAAATCCCTGGTGATTTGGAAACAGGATAAAGCCGTTTTCCTTAGGAAGCTGCTCTTCTCCATAGCCTCGCACCGTCACCCGGCCATTTTGATTAATCGTTTTAATGATATTTCTTAAATAGTCATACCGTTCCTGCTCTGGATACTGATCAGGCCTTTTTCCCATATGGTCGATTTTCCAGAACCAGTACGGAACGATTGGCAAATGACGCAGCACCATATAGACAATTCGATTCATACTTTTTATGACTCCCGTTTATAATCCAGAATTGCAGTCTCGTAAAGGTTATTGCCCTCGGAATCGATTACCACGATCACCGGGAAATCCTTCACCTGCAGCTTCCGGATCGCCTCCGTTCCAAGATCATCGTAAGCGATCACTTCACTGGATAAAATGCATTTTGAAAGAAGCGCGCCTGCTCCGCCGACTGCCGCAAAGTAAACAGAACCATTTCTCACAATGGCATCCTTCACTTCCTGGCTTCTTTTTCCTTTACCGATCATGGCTCCAAGTCCCAGATCCAGAAGTTCCGGCGCATATTTATCCATACGACTGGCAGTGGTCGGTCCAGCCGAGCCGATCGGACGTCCTTCTCTGGCTGGTGATGGTCCCATGTAATAGATCACATTTCCCTTCATTTCCAGTGGAAGGGCCTCCCCTCGCTGCAAAGTTTCCTGCATCCGTTTGTGGGCGGCATCTCTGGCAGTATAAATAGTTCCGGTAATATATACATAATCTCCTGCATGGAGTGTTTTGGCTGTTTCTTTGGTAATCGGCGCAGTAATATGTCTGTCCATGTTTTCCCCTCCTTAAATAACCCGGTGTACGTGACGGTTCACATGACAGCAGATATTGACTGCCACCGGAAGTCCCGCAATGTGGGTCGGATAAGTCTCAATATTCACCGCAAAGGCAGTCACTCTTCCGCCAAGACCACCTGGTCCAATACCTAAGTTATTGATTTTTTCTAACATCTCCTTCTCCAGTTCACGGACATATGGAACCGGGGAAATCTCATGGAGATTTCTGGTAAGAGCATGTTTGGCCATCAGGGCGCATTTTTCAAACGTTCCTCCGATGCCGACGCCGACAACCATAGGAGGACAGGCATTAGGTCCTGCATCTTTCACGGCTGTTAAAATAGCTTCTTTGACACCTTCTATGCCATCTGCCGGTTTTAACATGAAAACACGACTCATATTTTCACTTCCAAAGCCTTTTGGCGCTACGGTGATATCCACCTGGTCGCCCTCCACGATCTCATAATGGATGATCGCAGGCGTGTTATCCTTCGTGTTTTCCCGCTCGATCGGATCGCGGACAACGGACTTCCTTAAATATCCATCTACATAGCCCTGACGGACGCCTTCATTGACAGCATCTGTCAAGGAGCCACCTTCAAAATGAACTTCCTGTCCTGCTTTGATAAAAATAACTGCCATTCCGGTATCCTGGCAGATAGGAATCATGTCTTTCCCCGCAATCTTTAAATTTTCCTCTAACTGATTTAAAATCTGTCTGCCAAGAGGGGATTCTTCTTTCTTTACCGCCTGGTCAAAAACTTCTTTCATATCCGAGGATAAAAAATGATTGGCCTCAATGCACATTTCCCGGATCTGGCGGGTGATCTCTTCTGTTTTCACTGACCGCATATCTGATGACTCCTCCTTTATTCTATGATAACTGTTCAGCTTCCTCGCAATCATAGCATCAGCCTGCTGGACAATCATGATCTTTTGTAAAGTCTTTCTTAAACTCAATCATAAGGGATTCCCACAGATAATGCAAGAGACCTTTCCTTAGAAAATCTATGGAAAGGTCTCGCTGCCCTGATATTTCTGATTTTTCATTATTCCGTATCTGTGGAAGCTTCTTCCGTTTCCTGTTCATCGATCGCATCTTCCACCTCTGGATTCTGCTCATCATCCCTTACCTTCGCGATGCTGGCAATCCGGGTATTAGAATTCGGATCAATGTTCATCAGTTTCACGCCGGAGGTATTTCTTCCGATGATGGAAATATCCTTCACGCTGATCCTGATTACTATGCCCTCATTGGTGATCATCATGATATCATGGTCTTCATGAACCAATTTCGCTCCTACCAGATATCCGGTCTTCTCTACGATTTTATAGCAGAGAACCCCTTTGCCACCACGTTTCTGGATTGGGAATTCAGAAATATCTGTTCTCTTTCCAATTCCATTTTCAGATACCACCAGCAGGGTCTCACCCTGGGAATCCATCTGCATGCCTATGATCTCATCACCATCATCCAGATTCATGCCAATGACACCCATAGATACACGACCGGTTACGCGCACATCCGTTTCATGGAAACGAATGGATTTACCAAATTTGGTAACCATAAAGATATCCCGCTTGTTGTCTGTAGCTTTAACCTCGATCAGCTCATCATTTTCCCGAAGGACAATGGCCTGAAGTCCGGTCTTTCTGACATTGGCGTACTCGCGCATCGGGGTCTTCTTTACCATACCATTCCTGGTTGCCATAAACAGGAACTTCTCATCATCATATTCCTTCATGGAAATGATGGCGGTAATCTTCTCCCCCGGAAGAAGCTGGATCAGGTTCACGATAGCGGTTCCTCTGGCTGTTCTTCCTGCTTCTGGGATCGCGTATGCTTTTAAGCGGTATACACGGCCGGTATTGGTAAAGAACATAATATAGTTATGGTTCTTGGTCAGGATCAGATCCTCGATATAATCCTCATCGATGGTCTGCATACCCTTGATTCCTTTGCCGCCGCGGTTCTGGCTCTTGAAATTGTCCTTGGACATTCTCTTGATGTAGCCAAGCTTGGTCATGGCAACGATGGTCTCATCGTTTGGAATTAAGTCCTCTGCAGACATATCAAACTCATCAAATCCGATAGAAGTTCTTCTGTCATCGCCGTATTTGTCAGAGATCACCTGGATCTCTTCTTTGATCACGCCGAGAAGCTTCTTCTCATCTGCAAGAATCGCCTTCAACTCTGCAATTCTTACCTCCAGTTCTTTGTATTCACTCTCTAACTTGTCACGTTCCAGACCGGTCAGAGCTCTCAGACGCATGTCTACAATGGCCTGGGACTGGGCGTCACTTAGACCGAAACGCTCCATCAACTGCTGTTTTGCAAGCTGGACCGTCTGGGAGCCACGGATGATACGGATCACTTCGTCAATGTTGTCTAAGGCGATCAGTAAGCCCTCTAAGATGTGGGCGCGCTCTTCTGCCTTATTCAGATCGTATCTGGTTCTTCTGGTCACTACATCTTTCTGATGATCCAGATAGTAATTTAACATTTCTAACAGGTTTAAGACCTTCGGCTGGTTGTTGACTAATGCCAGCATGATCACGCCAAAGGTATCCTGTAACTGAGTGTGCTTTAACAACTGGTTTAAAACCACGTTGGCATTCACATCGCGGCGCAGTTCGATAACGATACGCATACCGCTGCGGTCAGACTCATCACGCAGATCCGTAATGCCATCTACGCGTTTTTCCTTTACTAACTCTGCGATCTTCTCGATGAGGCGGGCTTTATTCACCAGATATGGAATTTCGGTGACAATGATACGGCTCTTGCCATTTGGCATCGTCTCGATGTTGGAAACGGCACGGACACGGATCTTACCGCGGCCAGTCCGGTATGCCTCGTCGATTCCGGCTTTGCCAAGAACCTCGGCTCCTGTTGGAAAATCCGGTCCCTTGATGATGTCCATTACCTCGTCGATGGTGGTTTCCCGGTTTTCTTCTACCTGGTTGTCAATGATCTTGACAACCGCCCCGATCACTTCACGTAAGTTGTGAGGCGGGATATTGGTAGCCATACCAACTGCAATACCGGAAGTACCATTGACCAACAGGTTCGGGTATCTGGAAGGAAGAACGGTCGGTTCTTTCTCAGTCTCATCAAAGTTCGGTACAAAATCAACGGTATCTTTACCGATATCCGCTAACATCTCCATGGAGATCCGGCTTAAACGGGCCTCCGTATATCGCATCGCTGCGGCGCCATCGCCATCAACGGAACCAAAGTTTCCGTGTCCGTCTACCAACGGATAACGGGTAGACCATTCCTGGGCCATGTTGACTAATGCACCATAAATGGAGCTGTCACCGTGTGGATGGTATTTACCCATGGTATCGCCGACGATACGGGCACATTTACGATGTGGCTTGTCCGGACCGTTGTTTAACTCGATCATGGAATAGAGAACTCTTCGCTGAACCGGCTTTAAACCGTCCCTTACATCCGGAAGAGCCCTGGAAGCGATAACGCTCATGGCGTAATCGATATAGGATTTCTCCATGGTCTTTTTCAAATCTATGTCATGAATTTTATCAAAGATATTGGGTTCCATTGTGCTCTCCTTTTTTAGATATCCAGATTCTGGACGTATTTCGCATTCGCCTCGATGAACTCACGTCTTGGCTCTACCTGGTCACCCATCAAAGTGGTAAAGGTCAGATCCAGCTCCGAGCGTACATCCTCATCCATGTTGACACGCAGTAAAATACGGCGTTCCGGGTCCATGGTGGTCTCCCAGAGCTGCTCTGCGTCCATCTCGCCCAGACCCTTGTAACGCTGGATCTTATTATTGTTATCTCTTCCGATTTCCGTCAGAATGGAGTTTAACTCCTGGTCGCTGTAGGCGTACCATACTTTTTTATTTTTCTCGATCTTGTATAACGGCGGCTGCGCCAGATATACGTGGCCCTGTTTGATCAGCTCCGGCATAAAGCGGTAAAGGAACGTCAATAGCAGGGTACTGATGTGGGCTCCATCCACATCGGCATCCGTCATGATGATGATCTTGTGATAACGAAGCTTGGAAATATCAAAATCGTCATGAACACCGGTACCAAAGGCCGTGATCATGGCTTTGATCTCCGCATTGCCGTAGATCCGGTCCAGTCTGGCTTTCTCTACGTTTAAAATCTTGCCTCGCAGCGGCAGAATCGCCTGGGTATCACGGGAGCGGGCTGTCTTGGCAGAACCACCTGCAGAATCTCCCTCTACGATGTAGATCTCGCATTTCTCCGGGTCTTTATTGGAACAGTCTGCCAGTTTTCCCGGAAGCGCCATACCCTCTAGGGCTGTCTTTCTTCTGGTTAAATCTCTTGCTTTTCTCGCTGCAGCTCTGGCCCGCTGTGCCAGAATGGATTTCTCACACATAGCCTTGGCTACGGACGGATTCTGCTCTAAGAAATAGGTAAGCTGCTCACTGACCACACTGTCCACTGCAATTCTCGCCTCAGTATTGCCTAATTTCTGCTTGGTCTGACCCTCAAACTGAGGTTCTTCGATCTTCACGCTGATGATGGCAGTCAGTCCCTCGCGGATATCCTCGCCGCTTAAAGACGGTTCGCTGTCCTTTAATAATTTATTCTTCCGGGCATAATCGTTAAAGGTCTTGGTCAACGCATTTTTAAATCCGGTCAGATGGGTACCACCTTCCGGGGTATTGATGTTATTAACAAACGTATAAATGTTCTCGGTATAGGAGTCGTTGTGCTGCATGGAAACTTCTACATAGACATTATCCCTGGTTCCCTCACAGTAAAGCACCTGCTCATACAGCGGCTCTTTTCCCTTGTTTAAGTAGGAAACAAACTCCTTGATACCACCTTCATAGTGGAATACCTTCTCCTGCTTTTCTTCCCGGTCATCCTTCAAGGTGATCCGTAACGCTTTGGTCAAAAAGGCAGTCTCCTGAAGACGGACCCTTAAGGTTTCAAAATCGTAAATGGTCTCCTCGAAGATCTCTTTATCCGGAAGGAAGGTAACTCTGGTTCCATGCTTGTCAACCGGGCAGTCACCAACCACCCGCAGCGGGTACATGACCTTACCGCGCTCATAACGCTGGTTATATTCCTTGCCATCCTGGTAAATATTGACCTCCAGCCACTCCGAAAGGGCATTAACTACCGACGCACCTACACCATGAAGTCCACCAGATACCTTGTATCCGCCACCGCCGAACTTGCCACCGGCATGAAGCACCGTAAATACGACTTCTACGGCAGGAAGTCCTGCTTTTTTCTGGATTCCAACTGGGATTCCACGTCCATTATCAATAACAGTAATAGAATTGTCGGCATTGATGATCACATTGATCTCTGTACAATATCCAGCCAGAGCCTCGTCAACGGAGTTGTCAACGATCTCATATACCAGATGATGGAGACCTCTGGATGAAGTACTGCCGATGTACATACCAGGTCTCTTTCTTACTGCTTCCAGTCCTTCCAAAATTTGTATTTGATCTGCTCCGTATTCCGCGCTCATAGCTTCCTCCTACTAAATTATTAGTTTTCACCTGATACCGTTCCTTCCACCACCTTGTAGATCTTATCAATGGGGAAACGATGGCTCAAAAAATCTTCCAGACCTGTGCAGGTGATCATGGTCTGGATATGGTCGATCCCGGCTAACAGATGTTCCTGCCTGCTTCCATCCAGTTCCGATAACACATCGTCCAAAAGCAGGACCGGATAATCCTTTACCAGGTATTTTACCAGTTCAATCTCTGCCAGTTTCAGGGACAAGGCTGCGGTTCTCTGCTGCCCCTGGGAACCAAACCTGCGGATATCAATTCCATTGACGATAAAACTGATATCATCCCGATGGGGACCAATGCCGGTAGTCCGTTGTCTGAGGTCCGAATCCCGGTTTTTCGCCAGGGCGTCTTCCAGCTTTTCCGCCTCCACATTTGGCTCATAGAAAATCTCCAGATGTTCCTTTCCTCCCGACAACTGGTTATGGATTCCAACGATCATCTCATTTAACTGTTTCACAAAATCCGTCCGGTACTCAATAACCTGGCGTCCATACTGGGCAAGCTGCAGATCCCAGATATCCAGGGTCTCCTCATATTCCGGATGGAAAGAAAGCTCTTTTAGCAGCTTATTTCTCTGAGTCACCACCCGGTTGTACTGGATCAGTCCATGGACATACAACTTATTTAGTTGACATAACTCCAGATCAAGAAATCTTCTCCGCTCTGCAGGACCATTTTTAATGATGTTTAAGTCCTCCGGCGAGAAAAATACCACGTTGACAATGCCAAACAGCTCGCTGGCTTTCCGAATCGGGATTCCGTTAATGGCAATCCCCTTGGCTTTATTTTTCTTTAAATGCATATCGATCCGGTAAGGCACATCCTGCTTCCTCACGGTCAGCTTGATATGGGCCTCATCCTCTCCGAACCGGATCATCTCTTTGTCTTTGCTTCCTTTGTGGGACTTGGTCGTGCAGCAGACATAGACCGACTCTAAGATATTGGTCTTTCCCTGGGCATTGTCCCCGTAGAAAATATTAGTTCCCGGGCTTAATTCTAACTGTAAATTTTCATAATTCCGGTAATTTTTCAGTTCAATCGACTCGATGATCATGATTTATGCTTCAATTTTGATGGTCTCTCCATCGTAGCTTACCACATCTCCGGCATGAAGCTTCTTGCCTCGCTGTGTTGCCATTTCGCCATTTACTTTTACCAGACCATCCTCGATGGCATATTTGGCATCAACACCTGTTTCCACAAGCCCTGCTGCCTTTAATGCCTGTCCCAATTTGATGTATTCGTCTCTTAATTTGATAACTTCCATGGTTTACTCCTTCAGTTTTCCCTAAACAGATGCCGCATTAAAGTTTACCGGCAGAATCAGATAAATATAGTTCTCATCCGCATCCTTAATGAAGCATGGGGACTTTGGATTCATCATATACAGATCAATTTCCTCATCATCAATGATCCGGAGAGCATCCATCAGGAATTTCGGGTTGAAGCCGATCATGATGTCCTTACCATTCTTGTGGATCATCACTTCCGCGTTCATGGAGCCGAAGCTGGAATTCATCTTTAATTCCATGGAGTGATCCGTGATACTGATGATGATCGGTTTTTTGTCATTTTCACGGATCAGGATGCTGGCCCGGTCAATACAGTCTAAGAATTCTTTCTTATTCACCGTTACTTTTGTCTCATAATCGCTGGAAAGCATCTGATCAATGCGGAAATACTCACCCTCGATCAGACGGGAAACCACAACCGTATCGTCAAACTCAAAGAGAATATGGTTCTTGCTGAAGTAAATACGGACATCTTTTTCATTATCCCCATTTAAGATTTTGCTGATCTCACCTAAAGTCTTGCCAGGAACGATCACTTTTATATTTTCATAATGATCTTTTAACTCAACCTTGCGGATAGACATGCGGTGTCCGTCCAGAGAAACCACTTTTAACTCATTGTCCGTCACCTGGAATAACTCACCAGTCATCATCTTATTGCTGTCATTGACAGAGATGGAAAATAACGTCTGGCGGATCACTTCTTTTAAGGTGAACTGAGACAGACAGATGAAATGATCTTTCTCAATAAATGGGAGATAGGAAAACTCATCGCCATTTTTTCCCTGAATGTGGAAAACAGAGTTGTCACAGGTAATGGTGGTATTGTACTTATCATCAGATTCGATGGTGATATCCGATTCACCACCAGATAATTTACGAATGATCTCAGATAATAATTTTGCATCAAGAGCGATCTTACCTCTGGATAAAATCGAACCTTTAACCTTCGTCTCAATACCAAGTTCCATGTCATTGGCCGTTAATTTGATCTGGTTATCGGATGCGTCGATTAAGATACATTCTAAAATCGGCATGGTGGTTTTGGATGGAACTGCTTTTAAAACAATATTAATGCCATTTAACAGGTCGTCTTTCTGGAATGTCAGTTTCATAATTGTTGATAACTCCTTTGCTGGAAAATCCAAAATAAATACATGTATAAAGAAATACTTTCCGTAGCATTCGTAGTAGGGGCTGTGAATTTGTGTAAAACCTGAGAAACCCTTTGAACTGCTTCAAAATCCACTGGGAAAAACCTTGTGGATAACCACCGAAAATCCATGGAACAACTTTTTAATTATCCACAGGAGAAAATCAGGCGAAAAATCCACTGCAGTTATCCACAGTCTGCCAACAGGTTTTCCACAAATTACTGTGGACTGAGCTTTTTCTTCAAAATCTCAAGGGTGTTGGCCAGATTTTCGTTGGTCTTTAAGTCCGCTGCGATCTTCTCACGCCCGTGAATAATGGTAGTATGGTCACGTCCGCCAAGGTAACGGCCGATCTCCTGTAAGGAGGCTCCGGTCATACTCTGGCACAGGTACATGACGATCTGCCGTGGATAAACGACTTCTTTATTCCGTTTTTGAGAAGAGATATCCAGAGGGGTGATGCCAAAATGGTCTGCAACCACCTGGATGATCAGCTCTGGCGTCACTTTCCGCTCCGCGTTCGGAGAAATGATATCCTTTAATGCTTCTTCAGCCAGAGCGATGTTGATCTCCTTGTTGTGATCCAGCTTGGAGAGGGCAACGATCTTGGTCAGCGCGCCTTCCAGCTCACGGATGTTGGATTTGATGTTGGTGGCAATGTATTTGATGACTTCATTATCAATATTGTAGCCTTCCATCTCTTCTTTTTTGCGAAGGATCGCCATTCTTGTTTCATAATCAGGGGACTGGATGTCCACGGTCAGACCCCACTCAAAACGGGAACGGAGTCTCTCTTCCAGTGTCTCGATCTCTTTCGGCGGTTTATCGGAGGAGATGATGATCTGCTTTTTGGCTTCATAGAGGGTATTAAAGGTATGGAAAAATTCCTCCTGGGTACTTTCCTTACCGATAATAAACTGGATATCGTCGATCAAAAGCACATCGTTGTTACGGTATTTCTCACGGAATTCCGTGGTGGAAATATTGTTTTTGTTACGGATGGCGTCGATCAGCTCATTGGTAAATTTCTCAGAAGTCACGTATAAAATCTTGGCTTCCGGGTTATTTTTCAAAATAAAATGGGCGATGGAGTGCATCAGATGGGTTTTTCCAAGTCCCACGCCTCCATAAATAAACAGCGGATTGTAAACCTCGCCTGGGGATTCGGCTACTGCCAGGGCTGCCGCATGGGCTAAGTTATTGTTGGCGCCGACCACGAAAGTATCGAAGGTGTAGCGCGGGTTTAAGTTGGCGTTCTGCAGCGCAGTCTGGCTCACATCGCCAGGAGTATTCTGGATCAGCATTTTTTCCGGTTTTTCTTTTTCCTTGACATCATCTTCCGTGATGAAATCAAGGGTACATGCAAAACCAGTGACCTCTTCGATGGAAACCTGCAGAATCAGGCCGTATTTTTTCTGGATGTAGCGCAGCATCTGCGCGTCCGGAGCGAGAATCTTCACGACATTTCCATCCACCGCAAAGATCTTCAGCGGGAGAAGCCAGGTATTAAAGGAAACGTCCATGATATCGTGTTCTTCTTTGACATGGAGAAGAATGTTATCCCATTGTTCTTTTAATTGTTCAAGCATAGAGAATCTCCTAACGTGTTTTGAAAAATAGAATCCCATTCGCGGGGTTCTATAAAAAAAGAGCCTGATGACCCAATCATATGACTATTCTATAACAGGAAAGAAATTTTTTCAACGAAAATAGCAAAAATCTGTGGATAACTATGTGAAAAACATGTGAATAGGCCGGAAATAGCCAGTCGTCAACATAGATATCCACAAAAATGTGGAAAAACCTATCTTCTATTATGCACAAAGAGCTGTGCCTTAAAATATAAGGATTTCGGGGACGGGCCTGTGAACGAAATTTGGGTTGTCCAGAAGTTATCCAGTGGGTTATCCACAAGTTATCAACATTTTGTGGATAAGTGGAAAGAATTGCCCACAACACACAAGAGTGTGTGGAAAGTTGTTCACAGACAAAAAAATACACGAACTTTTGAAAATTTCCCCTTGACGAAAAGAATTTCCTTCTATATAATTGAAACGATGTTTAGTTTAGAATAGTCTAAATGTACTTATGTAAATAGGTATTAGAATAAAGAGGAGGTGGCCGCGTTATGAAGATGACATTTCAGCCTAAAAAAAGACAGAGATCCAAAGTTCATGGTTTCAGAGCCAGAATGAGCACTCCAGGCGGAAGAAAAGTGTTAGCTGCAAGAAGAGCAAAAGGAAGAGCAAAATTATCCGCTTAATCGGATCGAAAGGGCCACAAGTAATTGTGGCCTTTCTTATTATAAAGAAACAAATGCGGCGGGGATTTTCCCTGATGCAAAACAAAAGGAGGTTCCATGAAACGTTTTCCATCTATTAAAAAGAATAGTGAGTTTCAACAGGTATACCGGAATGGAAAATCCTACGCAAACAAGTTACTGATCATGTATATCAGCCGTTCTGAGCGGCCAGATACCAGAATCGGTATCTCGGTCAGCAAGAAAGTAGGTAACAGCGTGGTGAGACATCATATTGTACGGCTGGTAAGAGAGAGTTTTCGTTTACACAAGGATGAGATCGAGACTGGACTAGACATCGTAGTAGTTGCCAGACAGATGGCAAAGGAATCAGATTTCAAAAAAATTGAAAGTGCATATTTGCACTTGTGCGGACTGCATAACATTTTAAGAGAATCGAAGTGATGAGGGAATGATTAAAAAAGCAATGATCCTGTGTATCAGGGGCTATCAGATTTTTTTATCTCCATTAAAAGTAAGATATCACTGTATCTACACGCCTACGTGTTCTCAATACGCCATTGAAGCACTGGAAAAGTATGGCGTGGTGAAAGGTTTATGGCTGTCGATCCGGAGGATACTTCGGTGTCATCCGTGGGGCAGGGGCGGTTATGATCCAGTTCCGTAATGACGAGGAGGTAGTTCATTGGATTTATTAGTTCTGACAAAGACGGGGGGCATTTTCGGCCCTATCGCAGAGGTGTTAGGCTGGATTATGGATGCGTTATTCCGTTTTACCAGTGCATTTGGCGTGATGAACATCGGTTTATGTATCATTTTATTCACGCTGGTTATGAAGCTTCTTATGTTTCCGCTGACCTTAAATCAGCAGAAATCCAGTAAACTGATGGCTGTTATGCAGCCGGAGATCCAGGCAATTCAGAAAAAGTACAAAGGCAAAACAGACAATGACTCGATGATGAAGATGAATGTGGAGACAAGAGCTGTCTATGAGAAGTACGGTACTTCCATGACCGGCGGATGTCTGCCGTTACTGATCCAGCTGCCGATCATGCTGGCTCTGTATCAGGTAATCTACAAGATTCCGGCATACGTTGGTTCTGTTCGCCACTATTTTGATTTAATTATCGACAAACTGCCAGCTGGTTTCGCTACGAGCGAAGTATTTACCAACCTGGCTGAGACCCACAAGCTGGCCGGAATGGACTACTCCAACATGGACAAGGTTGTAGATCTCTTATATAAATTAACAGACAAGCAGTGGGGGGATCTGGCAGCAGCATTCCCGGATATTACCAGCGTAGCCACTGCAGGCGGTGAGAATGCGATCCAGGCGATCAACCGTATGCAGCAGTTCTTTGGTATGAACATTGCATACACACCACTGAATGTATTAACGGAGTTTATGAAGGGTGGTTCCGGCATTTCTATTTTCGTAGCCATCACAGCACTTTTAATCCCGATCTTATCTGGTCTGACCCAGTGGTACAGCACCAAGCTGATGACTGCAAACCAGCCAACACAGCAGCAGAGCGCCGGAGAAGGCGGAATGGGAAATGACATGATGAAATCCATGAACGTGACCATGCCGTTGATGTCTGTTGTATTCTGTTTCACATTCCCGTTAGGTATCGGTCTGTACTGGGTAGCCAGCAGTACTTTCCAGGTAATCCAGCAGATCGGTGTGAATGAATATTTAAAGAAGATCAATATTGATGACCTGATCGCGAAAAATGTTGCCAAAGCAAATAAAAAGCGCGAAAAGAAAGGTCTTCCTCCAACAAAGATCACGATGAATGCCAGCGAGACCTTAAAGAAGCTTCAGGAAGAGGAGCAGAAAGAGGAGAAGGTAAGAGAGGCGAAGATTGAGAAAGCTCAGAAGACCATCAAAGAGTCCAATGAGTATTACAATCAGAATGCAAAGCCGGGCAGTCTGGCAGCGAAAGCAAACATGGTTCAGAAGTATAACGAAAAACATAGCAAATAGGAGGGGAAGCTATGGAGATGATTACAGTAACTGCCAAGACTCTGGATGAAGCCATTACCAAGGCATTGATCCAGCTGGGAACAACTAGTGACAATCTGGAATATACAGTTATTGAAAAGGGAAGCGCAGGTTTTCTGGGGTTTATTGGTAAAAAAGATGTTGTCATTCAGGCAAAGAAGAAAAAGGAAAATGATCTGGATGACATTTTCTCCCTGGATGAGAAGAAAATCGAACCGGTAAAACCGGCAAGAGAGCCTCGGAAAGAGAAACCCAAACAGGAATTCCGCCAGGAGAAACCATGTGTTAAGGCAGAGACGAAACCGGAGGTGAAAGCGCCAAAGGCAGAAACAAAGATGCCAAAAACAGAGCAGCCGAAAGCAGCGCCGGTCGTGGAAGCAGCCCAAGAGCCGGAGAAGAAGGCAGATGCTCCAAAGAAAGTGATCAACGTAGAGGCTTGCGAGAAAGCAGCCGTTGATTTCTTAAAGCAGGTATTTGGCGCTATGAACATGGAAGTGACGATTGAGACTTCTTATGATGCCTCTGAGCGGGAACTGGCTGTTAATCTGACAGGCGGTGACATGGGCATTCTGATCGGTAAGAGAGGACAGACCCTGGATTCCTTACAGTATTTAGTAAGCCTGGTAGTGAATAAAGAAAGTGATGGCTATTTAAGAGTCAAGCTTGATACCGAAAATTACCGTTCAAGAAGAAAAGAAACGCTGGAGACACTTGCCAGAAACATTGCTTATAAGGTAAAACGGACCAGAAGAAGTGTTTCTTTAGAGCCAATGAATCCTTATGAGAGAAGAATCATCCATGCAGCATTACAGAATGATAAGTATGTAGTGACCAGAAGCGAGGGTGAAGATCCATTCCGTCATGTGGTGATCTCTTTAAAGAGGGAAGCTCGTGAGGGACGGGAATACAGAGGCGGCCGCAATCGTGAGAACCGCGAAGGCGGCAGAGGGCCAAGAGAAAAGAAAGAGAACAGCAGTGCAGATCGTGCAGACAATGCAGATAATCAGCAGGCATAGGCAGTGATGGAAAAGTGTACGTTTTGTGCGTACACTTTTCTTTTTCGATTTTTATAGGAGATAGAATATGAAGACAGATACCATAGCGGCGATCGCCACAGCCATGACGAATTCCGGAATCGGGATCATCCGGATCAGCGGCGGACAGGCATTTGAAGTGATCGAGAAGATTTTTAAGAAAAAAAATGGAGAAAAGATCGATCTGAGCAGATCCCATACCGCCCAGTACGGATATATCTGTGATCAGGACGAGGTGATCGATGAAGTCCTGGTCCTGATCATGAAAGGACCTCACAGCTATACAGCGGAAGACACAGTGGAGATCGACTGTCATGGTGGTGTTCTGATGATGAAAAAAATCCTGGAGACTGTGATCCAATATGGAGCAAGACCAGCAGAGCCGGGAGAATTTACGAAACGGGCGTTTTTAAATGGGCGGATCGATCTGTCCCAGGCAGAAGCGGTCATCGATGTGATCAACGCCCAGAATGAGTATGCGTTAAAAAGCTCTGTCAGCCAGTTAAAGGGCAAAATGTCGGAGAAGGTCAAGGCATTAAGAGAAAAGATCATCTATGAGATCGCTTATATTGAATCGGCTTTAGATGATCCGGAACACATTTCCTTAGACGGATATGGGGAGGAACTGGCGAAGAAATTAGAGCCAATGGTGAAGGAATTAGAGCGTCTGATCGCTTCAGCGGATAATGGGAAGGTCATGTCGGAAGGTGTGAAAACGGTTATTTTAGGAAAGCCAAACGCGGGAAAATCTTCTCTGATGAATGTGCTGGTTGGTGAGGAACGTGCCATTGTCACGGATATTGCGGGAACCACCAGGGATACGCTGGAAGAGCACATCCGCCTGCGTGGTATCAGCTTGAATGTAGTGGATACGGCGGGAATCCGCGACACAGAGGATGTGGTGGAGAAGATCGGTGTAACGAAGGCCAGGACGGCGGCAGAGGACGCAGATCTGATCATTTACGTGGTGGACGCATCTGTTCCACTGGATGAAAATGACCGGGATATTATAGAAATGATCCGAAACCGGAAAGCGGTGGTTCTGTTAAACAAGACGGATCTGGAGCAGGTAGTGTCTGTGGAAGAGCTGGAGAAACAGACAGGCCATCGGGTGATTCCGGTGTCCGCCAAGGAGGAGACTGGAATTGAAGAGCTGGAGAAAGAGATCCAGTCCATGTTCTATCAGGGAGACATTGATTTTAACGATGAGGTATATGTGACTAATATCCGCCACAAAACAGCATTGACAGAAAGCCTTTCCAGCCTTAAACTGGTTCAGAAAAGTATTGAAGACGGAATGCCGGAAGATTTTTATTCCATTGATCTGATGAACGCATATGAGCAGCTGGGAACCATCATTGGCGAGGCTGTGGAGGATGATCTGGTCAATGAGATCTTCAGCAAGTTCTGTATGGGTAAATAATTGTTTGGTAGATCTGCGCATGGATTTGCGCTGACCGTAAGAAAGAGGATAACAAATGCCATATTTAGAGGAAAATTATGATGCTGTAGTAGTTGGTGCAGGACATGCAGGCTGTGAAGCGGCTCTTGCCTGCGCCAGATTGGGACTGGAGACCATTATGTTTACGGTCAGCGTGGACAGCATTGCCCTGATGCCGTGTAACCCTAACGTAGGCGGCAGCTCCAAGGGTCATCTGGTAAGAGAGCTGGATGCTTTAGGCGGCGAGATGGGAAAAAATATTGATAAAACCTTTATTCAGTCAAAGATGTTAAATGAGTCCAAGGGACCGGCAGTACATTCCCTGCGGGCCCAGGCAGACAAACAGAATTATTCCAGGGAAATGAGAAAGACCCTGGAAAATACGGACCATCTGACCATCCGCCAGGCAGAGGTTTCAGAGCTGGTGGTAGAAGATGGCGTGATCAAGGGCGTTAAGACATTTTCAGGCGCTGTATATCACTGTAAAGCCGTGGTTCTGGCAACGGGAACTTATCTGAATGCCAGATGTATCTATGGTGATGTGAGCAATGCCACAGGACCGAATGGACTGCAGGCAGCAACGCATCTGACAGATTCTTTAAAGGCAAATGGCGTGGAAATGTTCCGGTTTAAGACGGGAACGCCTGCGAGAGCTGATAAGAGAAGTATTGATTTTACTAAAATGGAAGAGCAGTTTGGTGATAAGAAGGTGGTCCCGTTTTCATTTTCTACAGATCCGGCTTCCGTTCAGAAGGAGCAGGTGTCCTGCTGGCTGACTTACACCAATGAAAAGACCCATGAGATCATCCGCGCAAATCTGGACCGGTCTCCATTATTTTCCGGTTCCATAAAAGGTACCGGACCAAGATATTGTCCGTCCATCGAGGACAAGGTGGTGAAATTCCCAGATAAAGAACGTCATCAGGTATTTATTGAACCAGAGGGACTTTACACCAATGAGATGTATCTGGGCGGTATGTCCAGTTCTCTGCCGGAGGATGTCCAGTATGCCATGTACCGGACAGTTCCAGGTCTTGAGAACGTGCGGATCGTGAGAAACGCGTATGCCATTGAGTATGACTGCATTAATTCCAGACAGTTGAAGGCAACACTGGAGTTTAAGGCGATTTCCGGTCTGTTTAGTGGCGGGCAGTTTAATGGAAGCTCCGGTTATGAGGAGGCAGCTGTCCAGGGATTTATGGCAGGTGTCAATGCGGCCATGAAGGTGCTGGGAAGAGAGCCGTTTGTGCTGGATCGTTCCCAGGCATATATCGGCGTGCTGATCGATGATTTGGTGACCAAGGAGAATCATGAGCCGTACCGGATGATGACCTCCAGGGCGGAGTACCGTCTGTTATTGAGACAGGATAATGCAGATCTGCGCCTGCGTGCCATCGGCCATGAGATTGGTCTGGTAAGCGATGCGGAGTATGAGAAGGTACTGAAGAAAGAGCGGGATATCGAGGAAGAGATCGAGCGTTTGGAGCATACCAATGTAGGTTCTACGGAAGAGGTCCAGACATTTCTGGAGAGTCATGGCAGCACGCCATTAAAGAGTGGCGCCAGTCTGGCGGAACTGATCAAGAGACCAGAGCTAGATTATTTTATGTTAACTAAATTAGATAAGAATCGTCCGGAGCTTCCAGAAGATACTCAGGAACAGGTTAACATAAATCTGAAATATGAGGGCTATATCCGTCGCCAGAAGCAGCAGGTGGCCCAGTTTAAGAAGCTGGAGAAGAGAAAACTGGATGTGAATTTTGATTATTCAGAGGTCAAAGGACTGAGAAAAGAGGCGATCCAGAAGCTGAATCTGTTTAAACCAATGTCCATTGGACAGGCGTCCAGAATCTCTGGAGTGTCTCCGGCAGATATTTCGGTACTGCTGGTTTATTTGGAGCAGATAAGATATCATCATGATCATGAATAATCAGGCGTGTGCGCCGGAAGGGAAAATTTGATGGAGAAACAGTTTGCACAGTGGATGGAAGAAGAGTGCAGCCAGATCGGCGTGACGCTGAGTGAAAAGCAGATGGAACAGTTCTTTCAATATTATGAGATGCTGATCCAGTGGAATGAAGTGATGAATCTGACTGCCATCACAGAGATGGATCAGGTAGTGACGAAGCATTTTGTGGACAGTATGTCTCTGGTGAAGGCGGTTTCAGAGCTTGGAAGTAAAGAAATCCGGATCATGGATCTGGGAACAGGAGCCGGTTTTCCGGGAATTCCATTAAAAATCGCATTTCCAAATCTAAAATTGACGCTGTTAGATTCTTTGAATAAAAGGGTAAAGTTTTTAAATGAAGTGATCGGCACCCTGGGACTGGAGAAGGTCGAGGCGGTTCATGGAAGGGCTGAGGACTTTGGAAGAAATCCGGAGTACCGTGGTCAGTTTGATCTGTGCGTATCCAGAGCGGTGGCCAATCTGGCAACACTATCAGAGTATTGTATGCCGTTCGTAAAAGTAGGAGGCGCATTTATTCCTTATAAGTCAGGAAAGGTGGAAGAGGAGCTGAATCAGGCCAGGGGTGCTGTGAAGCTGCTGGGTGGCAAGATTGAGAATACAGTGTCTTTTGAGCTTCCGAAGACAGAGGGAGAGCGGACGCTGGTGGTGATCCGGAAGGTTGAGGCTACGGCGAAGAAGTATCCAAGGAAGGCAGGTATGCCTGGAAAAGAACCGTTAAAGTAAGGAGTAAAACAGGTGGCTGTCAGGTTGTGGACAGACATATGAAGCAGGAGTGGCGCAGTACGAGACTTGATGGATGAAAGATGATAACAAAAAAGGAGAATGTTTCACGTGAAACATTCTCCTTTTTTGTTAGTGCGCCCGGCGGCGCACGTTTGCGCACCCCTTTTTTAACTGTTCATGTTCAGCATCGTCCGGGTAAGTGGAAAGAGGTTAAAAACCGAAGTACATCTGGATCGTGTGGAGAAGCTGAGCAGGCTTTTCCAATTGAGGGAGAAACTTGGTCTTAGGGATCAGGGTGTACTCGATAGCCGGGTTGTGGAGGGTATATTCCTTCAAAATATCAGATTCCTGGTCAAAATCTTCTCCACCTACTAAGTAAATACTGTTGTCGATCCGTTTCAGGGCATTTGTGATATTGCAGTTGGTGTAACCGCAGTGAACGCTGGCATAGATGGATTTGGCGGAGGCACCTAAGTGGGCAGCCTCATGGTATGCAGTGAGATCGGTATCCTTTACTGCAAATGGGTTGCTAAAATATCTGCGGCGGAAACGTTCCAGCAGAAAATGGCGGCTGAAGGCGATATTATGGATCAGTGTGCCGATCACCGGGAAATCCAGGAAGGACTTATAGATCTTTGCGTATTTTCCTGGAAGATGGCTGCAGGCAGAAATGCTCTGTGGATTGATCAGCAGCAGGCGGTTAAATAGTTCCGGGTTATGGTCACAGGCCATGATCACAAAAGTCCCGGAGTTACCGGTGGTGATCACATCAGTCCGGTGTCCGATCTCAGATTTGACAAAGTCAGAAATCAACTGGACAAACAGATAGTTGGTGTAGGTCAGATCTGGCTTCTCGGAGCGTCCGCAGCCAAGAAGGTCGATGGTATAAACGGTAAAGTGAGCGGAGAGGGTAGAGCTTATATGGGACCATTGATAACCGCTGGAAGCCGGAGAAATATCATGGATCAGAAGCAGTGGATGTCCGCTTCCACACTTGGTATAATGAATATCTCCCAGTCTCCAGTGATAGCAGAGAGACTCCGGTTCGTCCAGCACGTGTCTTGCTGTGGCGGATAGTTTGAGACACTGATTGATCAAGGCGATGGATGCGATCGCACTGGCGGATAAGAGGGTAGTAGTGATAAGTTTATTTTTTGTTGTCATGAAATTCCTCCTATTAAAATAGAAAACAGAGTAACTGCTCTGTAAGTGCGCAGACCTACGGAACAGTTACAATTGGATAAGCTTATTATAATACATTGGTATGATTAAGGCAACGATAAAGCCATTTAAATGTTTCACGTGAAACAAAAATTTGGTGTTTTTATAAAAGACCATAGGAAAAGATAAAAAAATGTGTTATACTAAGTTTTTGAGAGTGCTATGTGCCAGTGACACATGTTTAGCACTAACCGAAGCAGAAGTGGAGATGCGGGAGCACGCAGTGCAGAGCAATCCGGTATCAGAGAGGTCAAAAGCTTTTGACCCTAACATCAATTTTAATATTTATCTCAGTCGAGAAGACTCCCACCTCTTCAGGTGGTGAGTAATAACAAATGATTCTCAGTGGGAGGTGGGTCTCCGACTGAGATAAACGCTCCGCGAGGATGCGCAGTGATTCTGTAAAGAATATGTCAGCTTACGCTGACCAGAATCACACGCCAAGTCTCACGGACGTTCGACTTGAAGGAAACGAAAAACATATGAGAAAACGCTGATTTGTGTAAAACAATTCGTGAACATGGAAATAGAAAGGACTAGTTATGGGAAGAATAATAGCGATTGCAAATCAGAAGGGCGGAGTAGGTAAGACAACAACTGCCATCAATTTGTCCGCATGTCTGGCTGAGGCAGGACAGAAAGTTCTACTGGTAGATTTTGACCCACAGGGCAATGCGACCAGCGGAGTGGGACTTGATAAGAATGCTCCTGGTGATACCGTTTATGAACTAATGGTAGGCGAGTGCCAGATGGAGGATTGTCTTGCAAAAGATGTACAGGAAAATCTGGATCTTCTTCCGTCTAATGTAGATCTGGCTGGAGCAGAAATTGAATTGCTGGATTTTGAGAATAAAGAGTCGTTATTAAAACAGCATTTAGAAGAAATTGAAGACAATTATGATTACGTTCTGATTGATTGTCCGCCTTCTTTAAATTTACTGACGATCAATGCATTGACTGCAGCACAGACCGTATTGATCCCCATCCAGTGTGAATATTATGCATTGGAGGGATTGAATCAGGTATTAAAAACGGTCAGTCTGGTGAAAAAGAAATTAAATCCGCAGCTTGAGACAGAAGGCGTCGTATTTACCATGTATGATGCCAGGACAAATCTTTCCCTTCAGGTTGTAGAGAGCGTAAAAAGCAATTTAAATCAAAATATTTATAAGACAATTATTCCGAGAAATGTCCGTCTGGCAGAGGCACCAAGCCATGGAATGCCGATCAACCTGTATGATTCCAGATCGACAGGTGCAGAGAGTTATCGTCTGTTGGCAGCGGAAGTAATGAGCAGGGGAGAGGAAATCTGATGGCAAGGAAAACAGGATTAGGAAGAGGATTGGGTGCAATATTTGGCACTGACGTAGTGGAGAGCGTAGAAGAAAGTCTGCATCAGCCGGAAAAAAAAGAAGAAAATCATGTTTCACGTGAAACATCCGGACGTAAAACGGTACATACAGCAGGGCAGACTGTTCATAAGAAGCATGAAAATACCGGAAATGCGTTATCAACTGGACAGACAGTAAACACTGCGAAAACGGAAAAAGAGATGACTACAGCAGATAAGAAAGCGGCAGAACAGGAAGAAAGGGAAGAAAGCGGAAAAGAATTTATGATGAAGCTTTCTTTGATCGAGCCTAATGAGGAGCAGCCTCGTAAAGACTTCAATGAGGAACTGATCGGCGAACTGGCAGATTCTATTAAGAAATATGGAGTGCTGCAGCCGCTTCTGGTACAGAAAAAAGGCGAGCATTATGAGATCATTGCCGGTGAACGGCGCTGGCGTGCAGCAAAAGTGGCTGGTTTAAAGGAAGTTCCGGTGGTGATCCGGGAATACAGCAAGCAGCAGGCCATGGAAATCGCCCTGATTGAAAATGTGCAGAGAGCAGATTTAAATCCGATCGAGGAGGCGATCGCTTATCAGCAGTTGATGGATGAGTTTGATCTGACCCAGGAAGAAATTGCAGAGCGGGTATCGAAGAGTCGTGTGACCGTAACCAATAGCATCCGTCTGTTAAAGCTGGATCGCCGGGTTCAGGAGATGCTGATCCAGGGACAGTTGACCAGTGGACATGCAAGAGCTCTTCTTGGTCTGGAGGACGGGGAACAACAGTATCAGATGGCATTGAAGATAGTTGGCGAACATTTGAGTGTCCGTGAAGTCGAAAAACTGGTCAAAGCGCTTACGAAACCGAAAAAACCAGAAAAAGAAAAGGAAGAGGAACGCGATCTGAGTTTCATTTTTCATGATCTGGAAGAACGTATGAAACAGGTAATGGGAACGAAGGTTGTCATTAATAAACGGGATAAGAATAAAGGAAAGGTAGAAATCGAATATTATTCTGAGGCGGAACTGGAGCGGATTGTGGAATTGATTGAATCCATTCGTCAGTAAAACCATATCGCTGTAAAAATGTGAAACAGTCATTGAACTGATGTAATGTCTGCGGGGGAAAGACAATATTGATGAGGAGATAAAATGAATAGTATGTTAAACAATTGGCCGATCGATCCGGCTGTCGTTATTATCGCATTGGGAGTCATCACTTTGCTTCTGATGATCATGACGGTAATCTGCATTATGCAGACCAGCCGTTTATACCGCAGATATGATTATTTTATGCGGGGAAAAGACGCAGAATCCATGGAAGAGATTATTCTGAATTTGTCCGATGAAATTAAAGAATTAAAATCCCAGGATCGCGCAAACAAAGATGTGATGCGGACATTGTCGAAAAATGTCAAAGGATCTTATCAGAAATTTGGCATGGTGAAATATAATGCATTTAAGGGAATGGGCGGAAACTTAAGCTTTGCATTTGCCATGCTGGATCAGAACAACACTGGTTTTATTTTAAATTCTGTCCATAGCAGAGAGGGCTGTTATCTCTATATTAAAGATATTGAAAAGGGAGAAACAGAAACACTCCTTGGAAGCGAGGAAAAAGAAGCGCTGGAGCGGGCATTAGGATATTAAGCCTGCCCCAACGCTTTCTTTTATTAAAAAATACAGACATGCGATAAAAAGACGAGCAAATAAAAACTTATAAAAGAAAGTAAAAATCTAACAATATTAATTTTTAAATGAAAAATGGGCATAAAACCTTATAAAACAAAATAGTCCCATATAATTATTTGTTGACGTTAACACGTTAACTTGCTATAATTAAGAGCGAAATTAACAATCCAAAGTTTTGAAGCGGATATAATCGAAAAATGAGGAGGAAGTTCAACATGTCATATGTAGATGAGATTTACGCAAAAGTAGTGGAACAGAACCCAGGTGAGGCAGAGTTCCATCAGGCTGTAAAAGAAGTATTAGATTCTCTTAGACTGGTTATTGATGCAAATGAGGAGAAATACAGAAGTGTTTCTTTATTAGAGAGACTGGTAGAGCCAGAGAGAATCATTTCCTTCCGTGTTCCGTGGGTAGATGATAAGGGTAACGTTCAGGTAAATAAAGGATATCGTGTACAGTTCAACAGTGCGATCGGACCTTACAAGGGTGGTTTAAGACTTCATCCATCTGTAAACCAGGGTATTTTAAAATTCTTAGGCTTTGAGCAGGTATTCAAAAACTCCTTAACCGGTCTGCCAATCGGCGGTGGTAAAGGTGGTTCTAACTTTGATCCAAAAGGCAAATCTGACCGTGAGGTTATGGCATTCTGCCAGAGCTTTATGACAGAGCTTCACAAATATATCGGCGCTGATCAGGATGTTCCTGCAGGTGATATCGGTGTAGGCGGAAGAGAGATCGGTTTTCTGTATGGTCAGTACAAGAGACTGACTGGTCTGTATGAGGGCGTTTTAACTGGTAAAGGCCTGACCTATGGTGGTTCTTTAGCACGTACCCAGGCAACTGGATATGGCCTGATCTATATCCTGGATGAGATGTTAAAGCACAACAATAAAGAGCTGGCTGGCAAAACCGTTCTGATCTCCGGTTCCGGTAACGTTGCAATCTATGCAACAGAAAAAGCTCAGCAGTTAGGCGCGAAGGTTGTTGCTATGAGCGACTCTAATGGTTATGTATATGATAAAGATGGAATCAAACTGGATGTTGTAAAACAGATCAAAGAGGTTCGCCGTGGCAGAATCAAAGAGTATGTGGCTGAGGTTCCAACTGCTGTTTATACAGAGGGCAAGGGAATCTGGACTGTTCCATGTGATATTGCTCTTCCATGTGCAACTCAGAACGAGTTAAACTTAGAGGATGCAAAGGCTCTGAAAGCAAATGGCTGCTTCTGCGTAGCAGAGGGCGCGAACATGCCATCCACCAGAGAAGCAACTGATTTCTTCTTAGAGAACGGTATGCTGTTTATGCCAGGCAAAGCTGCAAATGCAGGTGGTGTAGCAACATCTGCACTGGAGATGAGTCAGAACAGCCAGAGACTTTCCTGGACATTTGAGGAAGTTGATGCAAAACTGAAAGATATTATGGTTAATATCTACGCAAAGGTATCCGATGCAGCAGAGCGTTATGGTGTTGCTGGCAACTATGTTGCTGGCGCAAATATCGCCGGTTTCGAGAAAGTTGCAGAGGCTATGATCGCTCAGGGTATTGTATAAGATGTTTCACGTGAAACATTAGAAAAAAGACTGCAGATTGCGGATTGCATTGTCCGGAAGAATCAGTTATAATAAGGAAACGAGAATGGGGCGGAGAAAATTCTTCGCTCCATTTGTTATAACAATAAGGGAAATGACAGTTGTGCTTGTACAGACTGACATTTGTTGAACGCGAATCAGAACGGAATGCAGGAGAGTATTTCGTCTCTGTCATAGCGGCAATCTTGAAACAGAGAAGGTGAGTTTATGCATAAGTTTTTGCGGACAGTTGGATTTAGCAATTACAAGAAGAAACATGACATAGAAAAGCTATTACAGGATCTGATTGATCAGGTAGATCCATCGCAGATCCATAAAATACAGATTGACGAAGAAACGAATCTCTGCCAGGTTCGTGCAGAGATGGCTCATGATATGGGGCTGGATATCTATGGGGAAATGGATGAGTTTGGTGTTGTGCGGCCAGAGTATTATGTGCCATATATGCTGAGCCATGACAGCTCCTCCACAGCAGACTGTTCCATTCAAAGACATACAGACAGGGAGACTTTTGCCGGTTTATTGGATGAAAACCGAGTAGGAATTTCTTTAATCTTTTACATGGAAAACGCTATGGAATACCGGGAAAAACGGATGAATAAGGAAAATCTGGACGTTGATCATGTGAATCTGATGGGACTTTCCAGTGGGGGTAAAATTCTGCTGCCGATCAAAAAGACGGCAAAGCAGGTGCAGATGGCGAAAGTAGCATTAAAAGAGCGTGTAGATTTAATCGAGGCTGCAAAAAACGGCGATGAAGACGCCATGGAGACTTTGACCGTAGATGACATTGATATGTATTCCCAGATCACCAGAAGAGTCCAGAAAGAGGATATTTATTCCATCGTAGATTCCAGTTTTATGCCGTGTGGGATTGAATGCGACCAGTATGCCGTGATTGGGGATATTTTGAGTGTAGAAAAAAAGATCAATTCTTTTACGAAAGAGGAAGTATATGATCTGAAGCTGGAATGCAATGATGTGATTTTTCATGTAGGCGTTAACGGGAAAGATCTGATCGGAGTACCAGAACCAGGACGGCGTTTCAAAGGGAAAATCTGGATGATGGGGACTGTAAAATTTACCGAAAAATTTAAATCTGAACATAAGCCAACCCTTGACGAAATGTTATAAATTTCATATAATAGATGTGTTATGAATCGATTTCATTATCTCCGTAGCTTAGTTTTGTAGGATAGATTCATAAAGTTGGTTGCCGTGACCGAAAAGGCTGAAAAAGCCCGGAAATACGACATTTGTTCCCATAGTTAAATGGATATAACAAGCGCCTCCTAAGCACTAGTTGAGGGTTCGATTCCCCCTGGGAACGTGCATTTTTTGCGGCAATGATCGTAAAAGCTCATTGCTGCTTTTTCTTTTTTCCGGTGCTCGTGAGCA
>ERZ773156.753-NODE-753-length-28247-cov-4.74149_pt1 | contig 28247 bp, 21 predicted proteins | sample MGYA00511895_ERZ773156 | MGnify/ENA primary metagenome ERZ773156 (study PRJEB29015, sample SAMEA2737850) | human gut metagenome | biome: human gut; feature: human-associated habitat; material: faeces | place: China | collected 2012 ... | reverse complement strand
CAAAAATAACCCACACGGTAAATTTAACCAACGGCTGATGATTTTTTTACTAAAATATTTTTTTATTTATACTAATTTAGTCTATTTATTTTAAATAAAAAAAGCTGTGTAAGTCAGCAGCAAAACTACCAATCTACAACAGCTTTATATAATCTATTTAAAATCCCAACTCTTCATTTACTAATATTACCTTTATTCTTCCAACATGTCTGCTATAACGTGTAATCAGTATCTGACAACATACAGTATCTGGCTTTTTACAATCGTAACAACAACCAGTCTTTTTACATGGAGTATCAATATCAAATCTTTGAGCATTAAGAGGTGCAGCAGTATTTCTAGCACGTGACATTGCATCTTCTACACTTTTTACCACTTTATTCATTCCTATTATCATTATCACATGTTTTGGACCATAACATATAGCTGCTACTCTATTTGAATTCCCATCTACATTTACCAAAACTCCATCTTCTGAAACAGCATTGGAACTAGCAAGAAAATAGTCACAAAAAAATATATCACGCATAAGTTTTTCAGCTTCTTCTTGCGAAGACCCCTTTTCCCTATCCACAACCTTATACTTGCCATTTTTTATAGCTTCTTTCAATCCTATTTCCTCTATACTTGCTGAGCCTCCCCAACCTACACTGCTTCCTTCTGGTATAAGTTCAAGAGCTTTTTTCAAAGCCTCTTCTTTTGTACCCACAAGAAAAGCTTCCATATTTCTTGAGTTTAAAGCTTTTACCACCTGTTCTCCACGCAAAGAATCTCTCATTTCTTTTACTGTCATAGTATTCCCTCCTTATGTATAAAATGAACCTTATAATAGTTTTATTAATGAGCATATACATATTAATATCTCTTCATCTTACTAAATACAACTTTTATTCTCCTAGTTATATTATAGCTAAAAAGAAGTATAAAGTATATTCATATATTTTTAAAAAATTTAATATTTTATACTCTTTTTTCTATTATTCTTATTTCAAACTTAATAGTCTGTTTAAAAATAAAATTCATTTTCTTTAAAATTTTTAAAATACGGTAGCATTCTATATTTAGTCAATTTTTAAAAAGATTTTTTTAATAATTTCTTTTTATTTGACTTTTAGATTATTTTAACATTATAATTATTATGTAATCAAATTTTAATTACATAACAACAGGAGGTTTCTAATGACTAAAAAAGAATTTATTAATTTATATTTTACAAAAGGAGAGTTTAAAACTAAAACAGATGCTGAAAGAAAAGCTGCTGCCTTCTTAAATCTTATTGAAGAAGTATTATTAAAAGAAGAAGAAATTACTTTCCTTGGTTTTGGTAAATTTAAAGTTATAGAAAGAGCACCTAAAACTTGTAGAAATCCACAAACTGGTAAAAAAATGAAAATAGAAGCTAAAAAAGTTGTAAAATTTAAACCTAGTAAAACTCTTTCAGAAAAAATCAAATAAAATTATTCTCAAATTTATGGAAAATCCTACTTCTTATTTAAAAATAAGTATGTGTAATGAACGATTCTAGAGTTATGGACAATGAAATAATATCAGAGGAAATAAAAGTAAGTGCTGATGAAATAAAGATTTCTTTAATAAAAAATGTAAATATGAAAGGAGAATATAATGGATACTGAAGAACACATTGAAAGAGATATTAATAAAATAAGAGAACAGGAAAAAGTTCTAGGGATAAAAGATTGGTTAAAAGTCCTTATAATATTTATGATTCCTATTGTGAATATAGTAATGTGGATTGTCTGGTTAGTTTCAGAAAAGACAAATTTAAACTTAAAAAATTATTTAATAGCAAGCTTAATTCTTATAGGAATATTTCTTTTGTTGTGGATTATTTTGTTCTTTGGAATTTTTGGAGTATTTACAGCAACCCAAATATAAAAATTTTTTCACTTACTTTTTATTAACAATCTATAAAAATAATCTTATTTTATAAAGGCCTAGTACTGCTTAAAGTAGACTGGGCTTTTTTAATTAAAATATTTATATCAAAAACAATTATACTTTTTTAAAATTTTCATCTTCTATATCTTTACATTCTTATTACTTCTCTTCATAAAAAATAAATTTTTCAAACCTTTTCGTATATATTTTCATAATTAAAGTGATTTAAAATTTATATAAAATTATAAAAAAACGTATTATAGATATTCAAGTCTATTTTTTTCAAGAATAAAGGTATTTTTGGGTATATAAAAATTTAAAAAAATGATAATATTATAATATATACTCAAAATATCAACTTTAAGACTAATTATGTCAAAGTAAAGAATAATATTAAAATAAATTGCAAATATTAAAACAAACAAAATATTAACAGTTTTATTGGGAGAGATTTTATGAAAATTAGAAAAATATGGGTTTGGCTCTTTTTTATATTTAATTATTGTAGTTATGCCAATCAGCAGGAATTAAACAGGGAAGAAAGAAGAATACGTGAGGAAGAAATAAGAAAACTGGAAAAAATAGAAGCAAAAGATGAGATTCAATTAAATGAATTAGAAGAAAATATTGAAGCTATTGGAGATGAAATAAGAAATATTGAAATAAATGGTAATACCATTTTAAAAGCTTCAGAAATTGAAATATTGAAGAAAAAGTACATTGGTAAAATAGGGGGAAAGAATATTCTTAATCTTATGAGAGAGCTTGAGAATCTATATTTAGTTAAAGGGTATATTGCAGTAAGAGTAAAAATGGATATGGATAGAGCAGATATACCTGAAGGGAAAATAGCTTTAAAAATTCTGGAAGGGCATATTGAAGAGATAAGATTCAAAGATAAAAGCAAAGGGAAGATTAATATCTTTACATCTTTTCCTACTTCAAAAGGAGATGTGCTAAATATCAATGACCTAGACCAAGGAATAGATAATTTGAACTCTGTATCTTCCAATAATGCTAAACTTGATATTTTAGCTGGAGAAACTCTTGGTGGCAGTATAATCGAAATTGATAATCAGAGGAGCAAAAAAATATCTGGTGCAATAAATTACAATGATTTAGGACAGAAATCTACAGGAAGAGACAGGCTGAAAACCTCACTTATCTTTGAAGATATTATGGGATTAAATGATTCTTTTACAGGAACATATCAGAAAAAACTTGGAACAAGTACAAAATACAAAGATAATGAAAATTTTTCTTTCTATTACAGAATTCCAATAAAGTATTGGGAATTTTCTGTATCTAAAGATCAATCTGAGTATCTTTCTACAATAAGATCATTTGCTCATACTTATGAATCAACAGGAATTTCAAAGAATATTAATTATTCAGTAAGAAGAATAATCAATAGAAATAGTAACGGAAAAACATCAGTGGGAATCACTTTAACAAATAAAGAAACTAAAAACTATTTTGATGGAATTAAATTGATAACAAGTTCAAGAAAATTATCAGTATTAAAAGTTGATGTAAATCATAATAGAAGGCTTTTTAATGGAGTTTTTTATGGAAATCTGGCTTATCATGAGGGATTGGATAGATTTGGCGCAGAAAGCGATAAAGAAAAAGGAGAATATTCTCCAAAAGCGCAATTTCAAAAATATACAGCAGACATAAGCTGGTATAGACCATTTAATATAGGAGAGCAAAGATTCTCATATAGAGTTTCCTTAAGTGGACAATATTCAGATGATATCCTTTATTCTTCAGAGAAATTAGGAATAGGTGACGATACTACAATCAGAGGTTTTAAAGAAAATTCAATAATGGGAGATAAAGGCTTTTATATGAGAAATGAGATTGGATATAACTATAAGTTCTTAGAACCATTTATAGCTTATGATTATGGAAGAGTTAAAGATGTATATAAAGATGAGTATTACAAGAAAAATGGCAGTGAAATGAGTGGGGCTTCAATAGGTCTTAGAATGTATTTTAACCATTTTGATATGAGTTTTACATATTCAAAACCTTTAACAGCTCCATCATATATAAAGAAGAATACACATGAAATATATTTTACTATGAGTGTTAAGTTTTAAAATATTAAGGGAGAAAGAAAAATGAAAGGATTAAAAAATATTTTATTAAAAAAACTTATAATCTATAGCTACATTTTTTTAAGTATTTTTACACAGCCACTTCTTGCAGCAGGTGTAGTTAGAGATCAAAACAGGAATCAGCAGGTAAATGTAGAGAAAGCACCTAATGGAGTTCCAATAGTAAATATCAATGCTCCAAATAATAATGGAGTATCTCATAACTATTTTAAAGAATACAATGTTGAAAAAGAAGGAATTCTTCTTAATAACAGTGCTAAAGAATTTAACAGAACTCAAATAGGTGGAATAATTCAGGGGAATTCTAATCTCAATGGAAGAGAAGCAAATGTAATCCTTACAGAAGTTACAGGTGTAAATAGAAGCAAAATAGAGGGATATACTGAAATAGTTGGGAAATCTGCTGAATATATCTTAGCAAATCCAAATGGAATATATCTAAATGGAGCAGGATTCATAAATACTCCAAGAGTAATACTTACAACTGGAAAATCTATAACAGATGAGTTAGGGGATTTAAAAGGATTTTCTATAGATGATGGAACAGTAGTAATAGGAAGTCAGGGAATAGATGGAAAAAATGTAAGAATGGTTGATATTATTTCAAGAACAGCAGAACTTAATGGTGCAGTATATGGTGGAGAAGAAGTAAATGTTGTCTTGGGAAGAAATGATTATGACCATCAGACAAAAAAAGTAACACCTAAAGCTGAAAAAGCTGGAGAAAAACCAAAAGTAGCTCTAGATGCAAAAGCACTAGGCTCTCTTTATGCTGGAAGAATATATCTTCAAAGTACTGAAAAAGGTGTTGGAGTAAACAGTCAAGGGGAGATGCTTGCTGGAGCTGGAGATTTTGAAGTAGATGTTAATGGAAGGTTAATTCTTAACGATGCCCAGGCTAAAAATGATATAAAAATAAAGGCAGAAAATGTTGAAATTCAAAAGAGAGCAATTGCAGAAAATAATATAAATATTAATACAAAGGATATAGTAAATACTGGTGCTATAGCAGCAAATAAAAATATAACTGTAAAAAGTTCTAATATAGAAAATAAGGGAAGTATATCTTCTAAAAGCATAACTATAGCCAATAAGGAAAAAATAGTAAATACAGGTAAAATATCAGCAGACAGTGTAAAGATTTCTTCTAATGATATGGAGAATAAAGAATTAACAGTTGTTAATGCTGATATAGATTTAACTGGAAATTTAAAGACAGAATCTATTAAAGCTGTTGAAAATCTAAGTATCAAGGGAAAAAATATAGAAAATACAGGTACTATGATTGCTAATAAAAAAGTAAAAATAGAGAGTACTAATCTTTCAAATAAAGGAGATATAAGTGCTGATGAAATAAAGATAAATAATCAAAACAATATTGTGAATGAAAAGAATATAATAGGCTTAACAACTGAGATTGTATCTAGCTCTATAGAGAATAAAGGTTTAATTCAGGGAGATATTCTAGCTTTATCAATAATCAATAATGTTGAAAATAGTGGAAATGTGGCTGGGAAAGAATTATCTTTAAGTATAGGAAACTTAATTAATACAAGTACTATATATGGAGAAAATCAATTAAAAATAAATGCTGCATCTATTGAAAATAATGGTTTGCAAAGTAATATAGGTGGAAAATCATTAACAAATATACACACAGGCACTCTTACAAACACAGGTAAAGTGAGCAGTGAATATCTTACATTAAATATAAACAGCATTTTAACTAATGCTGGAATTTTGTATGCTGAAAATTTAAAAATAAATACTGTTGCCTTAAATAATAACAGTGATATTAATTCTAAAATATCAACAGATATCAGTGCTGACAATTTGACTTCTACAGGAAATATTATTTCTGAAGGAAAATTAAACTTAGAAGGAATTCAAATAAATAATAGTGGAAATATATTAGCAGATAATATAAATATTAAATCTTCAAATTTCATTAATTCTGGAGAAGTTCAAAGTGATATTTTAAAATTAGATTCTTTAATTTCTATCCTTAATAAGGGTAATTTAGTGAGTAAAGATTTAAATATAAAAAGTAAAAATATTGAAAATACTGGAACAATATATGGAGATTTAAGCTTAGTACTTACATCTGATAAATATATTAATAAAAATTCAGCTATAACTGCTGGAAATATTCTTACTCTTAACAGTATTGTAGAAAATGATGGAAATATATTAGGAGAAAAGGTAACATTTACTGGAACAGAAATAAAGAATACAGGAAATATAACAGGAGAGAATACTCTTCATATTACTTCTGATTTAAATAATACAGGAACTGTTCAGGGAAAAAATCTAGTAAGCATTATTGGAAATATAGATAATAGTCAAAATATAAAGAGTGAAAAAGTATTAAATATATCTGGAAATATAATAAATACTGGATATATCTATGGTGAAAATGCTGATGTAGTAGGAAATATAACTAATAGTGGAGATATTTTATCACTCTCAAATATGAAAATATCAGGAAATATAATCAATAATAAGAATTTAAACAGTGGAGATAAGCTTACTCTATTAAGCAGTAATATTCTTAACAATGATAGAATATCAGCTTTAGCTCTTTCTATAACAGGAGTTAAACTTGTAAATAATGGAATGATAACTGGAGAAAAAGGAATATTTAATATTGATAACATAGAAAATTATGGAACTCTTTATGGAAAAAATACTCTTTCTATTACAGGAAACAATCTTATCAATAATAAGCTTATTCAAGGTTCTAATGATTTGTATATAAGCTCACAAATTATAGAAAATAAAGATGATTTATTTGCAGGAAATAACATTTCTTTAATAGCTATATCTTTAGATAATATTGGAAGAATAATTGGAGATGGAAATTTAACATTTAATACTAGCAATTTATTTACTAACTCTAATCTTATCCAAGGAAACAACATAAAAATAGCTGGTATAGATAACAGTGGAAAAATTGTTGCTAAAGAGGGGATTGAAGCTGTAGAGATTAAAAACAGTGGAACAATTTCAGCTTTAAAAAGTCTTAAGAGCAATAAATTATTAAACTTAATTCTTGGAAAAACTATTTTAGGGGAAAATCTTACTTTAGAAGAAGAACTTTTAAATAAGGGAATCATTTCAGTAAAAGGAGATATAACAGCTAAAAATATATCCAATACTGGAAGTATAGTTTCAGATAAAAATATAGTATTAAAAGAATTAGACAATAGTAGTGGAACTATTGAAGGAAAAAATATTAATATAGTAAATACTGGACTTTTTAATAACCAATCAGGAAAGCTAAAAGTTTTTGATAATGATTCAATACTATATATAAAAGCCCTTGATATCAATAATAATTTGGGTGAAGTTCACGCTCAAGGAACTGCTGATTTAAATATAGCTGGAAATTTAATTCTTACAGGAAGCTATATCGGAAATACTCTTTTAAAAATAACAGCAGATTCTTTGACTTCAAATATTAATCTAGAAAATGGTGGAGATATAGTACTTAATCTGTCTGGAGATTTTCTAAATAATAATAAATTTGCCAGTGGAAAGAATATAACTATAAGTGCAAAAGATTTAGTAAATAATAAGACATTAGGAAGTTTAGGAAATTTTGCTGTTAATCTTTCAGGAAAACTAGATAATCTGGACAGTATAATTCTTGGAAATGGAAATAATATAATAACAACTGCTGGAGATATAAATAACAGTGGCTTTCTAACTTCGCAGAATAGTTTGACTGTAAACTCAAAAGACTTAATAAATAATGGGCAGATAGCTTCTGGAAATATACTTAATTTAAATTCAAATAATATAACAAATAATAATTTTGCACTTTTATATTCTAAAGAAAATATGTTTATAACAGCAAAAAAAGATTTTTTTAATAATAAAGGAGATATATATTCTGGAAATAATGTAGAGATAAAAGCTTTAGGAAAAGTACAGAATAATGCAGCAACAATAGAAGCTATAGGAGATATCTATATAGAAGCAGCGCAGATAGAAAACCTTGGAGAAATAACAGGAAGCCATTCTGTTATTGGAAAAGTACCTGCTTCAGCTGTAACTACAAATGTAACTCAGCAGGAAAAAGATAAGATAAAGAATAAATTTTTAAAGTTAATTGCTGAAATGAATGAAGGAAAAAATAATAAGTATGATAAAGCTCATTTTGATTCAATGGAATTAGAATGGATAGATAAAATAGAAAGTAATTATACAAGTAAAATGGCATATATTTCATCTGGAAAAAATATTACTTTGAAAACTACTGGAGATGTAATAAATAGAGAAAGTAATATTTTAGCAGATAAAGATGTAAATATATCTGCTGTTAACTTAAAAAATGAAAATTTTGTAGTAGATATTACTACTAATTCATCATGGAAAAGCAAATATTACACATATGTTTGGGAAGAAGGTGGCGGAGATTATGGAGGAGATAATAGCGACCATGGAGGAAGTGGTGGTGGTGGAAGATGGAGTAAAGTTTACCATGAAGATTTAAAGTTAATAGAATCATTTATTCAGAAAGTAGGAACAGATAAAGCTACAAAAATTTCAGCAGGAAATAAGATAAATATATCTGCTGTTCAGGTAGGAAATGGAGTACAATCAAGGGATTCAAATACAGTGAATTCTAAAAATGTAAATGTAGGGCAGGTAATATTAAACAGCAGTAATGTTGGAAAAACTGGAACTATTAATACAGAAAACTATATTACAATTCCTGAAGGGGATAAAGGATTGTTTGTTGTAAATAAAGATTTAGTGAATTCAGCTAGAGTATCTATAATAGATAAGGATAATAAAGTTGATAAGATTATTAGTGATTCAGAGTTTAAAGAAAAAATAGCTGTAGGAAATGGAGAGTTGGTATTTAATAACAATTCAATTTCAAATGATAAAGCTCCAGGTTTTTCATATTTGATAGAATCAAATGTTAAATTTACAGATATGGGATATTACATGGGTTCTGACTATTTCTTTGGAAAAATAGGTTTTAACCCTGAGAAAAATATAAGACTTCTTGGAGATGCTTTTTATGAATCAAGAGTGGTAAACAGAGCTATTCTTGAAAGTACAGGAAAGAGATATCTAAATGGAGCAGCAAATGAAAAAGAGCAGATGCAGATATTATTAGATAATTCCATAAAAGCTATGGAAGATTTTAATCTGTCTATTGGAACAGCTCTTACAAAGGAACAGATAAATAATCTTAAAAGTGATATTATATGGTATGTTGAAGAAGAAGTCAATGGTGTAAATGTTCTTGTCCCTAAAGTATATCTATCTAAAGAAACTCTTGCATCATTGGGTAATAATCAAACTGGAATGATGGCAGGGAATGGAATAAATATATCAGCTGTTGAGGTTAATAATACAGGAAACATAAAATCTAGTGGAAGCATTACTATAAATGCAGAGAAAATTTTGAATAAATCTGTATTGGGTGATTTCAAAGCATTGATTGCAGGAAATGATATAGAAATAGTTTCTGTAAATGATATCAAGAATATAGGAGCTGAAATATCAGCAGATAATAATATATCTTTAGAATCTATAAAGGGAAGTATATGGAATAAGAGTACTTTAAGAGAAAATACAAATTTAAATGGAATAGTAATCAGTAATTTTGAAGATAGTGGAGAAATAAAAGCAGGAAATAATATTACAATATCAGCAAATAATAATTTTGTAAATAGTGCTGGGGCTCTTAAAGCAAATAATAATATAGCTGTTTCATCAAATGATATAGTTTTGGATACTATTCAATTAAATAACAGTACAAATAAGAAAAATTACCAAAAAGAAACTATAGAAAATATAGGAGGGCATATATCTAGTAATAATGTTACCCTAACAGCAGATAATAATATAGAAATAAAAGGATCTGTTGTAAAAGGAGTAAATGAAGTTGCTCTTTCAGGAAATGAAATAAAAATAGAAAGTGCCAAAAACTATTCCTATGAAAAAGATGGAAGTGGAAAAAATTATACTATAAAAGAAAAAGTAAATAATATAGGAAGTACAGTAACAGGAGAAAATATTTCTATTTCAGCAGATAAAAATATTAATATAAAAGGTTCAGATATAGCTGCTGACAGTGAACTTAGATTAAAAGCTGGAGAAGATGTAAATCTTACAGCTTCAATAGACAGTGACTATTATGAGCATCAAGAAAGTAAAAAGAAAAGTTTTGGAAGAGGAAAATCGACAACAGAGGTAAAATATACGACTTCTCATAATGGAGCTAATCTGATTGGGAAAAATGTAAGCATAGAAAGTGGTAAAGATACAGTCATAATTGGAAGCAATATTCAAGCTGGTCCTGAAGGAAGTGCAGTAATAAATGCAGGAGGAGATATTGTACAAGCAGCTGTAAAAGATATAAACTACAGCTATAAGAAAACTACTAAAACAGGTTTTCTGGGACTTACAGGAAGTTCAAAATCTACTGAACAGTATAAGGAAGAAGCTGTAAAATCAAATACAATATCAGGAATAGGTGGAACAAGTTATGATGCAGGAAATGGAATTCTTTTAGAAGGAGTAACAGTTGTATCAACTGGAAATATAACTTTAAAAGGAAAAGAAGTATCTATCAACCCTGTGGAAACACAGGCATATCAAGAAGAAATTAAAAAGAAAAAAGGATTCAGCAGCTCATTTAGTGGAGGAACTGCTAGCTTTTCATATGGAAAATCAAAAGATGAGATAAAAACTACACAGACTACTAATACAGCCTCTACAATAGTATCTCAAGGAAAGGTAGATATAGAAGCTACAGAAGGAAAAGCTGTATTGAAATCTGTAGATATCTATGGAGAAACAGGAATAGATATTAAAGGTCATGAAGGGGTAGAATTAATTGTTGCAAAGAATAAGCAGACAGTAGATGAAAAACATAAATCAAGCAGTATAGGAATTTCAGCAGGAGTAGCTAGCTCAATAAAAACTACAATAGATAATGTAAGAGATATAGATAAGCTTACAGACTTCGGTGGAAACAGTTATGATATAGCAAATACAGCATCAGATTTAGTAGGTGCTATTAAAGAAGGGGCAGAGGCAGTAGGAAAGTTTATCCCAAAAGTGACTAAAGATAATAGCAGTATGGCCTCTGAAAATTTAGAAGGAATTGTGTCAACAGATATAAATAATTATATAACTGTAAGTGCTGGAGTAAATAAGAGTAAATCTGAATACCACTCTTCAAGTGAATCAACAGTGAAAAATCTGCTTGAATCTAAAGGAGATATAAATATCAGTTCTGATGCAGGTAGTGTTATAATAGAAGGAACAGATATAAAGACAGAAAAAGATTTAAATTTATTAGCATCTAAAGATGTTGTTGTAAAATCTAGTAAAGATGAATATTCATCATCAAGTGGTTCTTCTTCTAAAGGTCTGAATGCAGATTTAACAGTTTCAACTAACCCTGAAACTTCTCTATTGGGAAGTATAACGGCTTCTCAAAGTAAAGGAAAAGGAAATAGTGAAGGAACTATAAATGTGAACTCTAAATTTGAAGTAGGAGGAACACATAAAGTAGAAGCTGGAGAAAAAGTAATATATGAAGGAGCCAATGTAGAAGCTGGAAGAGTGAAAATAAAAGGAGAGGAAGTAATAATTGCCTCTTCAAAAGATACTGAGAAATCAAGTAGCAAAAATAGTAATAGCAGCATAAAAGTAACTCCAGGAGCCCCAGGTTTTTCTGGTGAAGTTAATGTAGGACATAGAGAAGGTAATGGAGAAAAAGAGTGGGTAAGTGACCAGACTACTATAATTGCAAAAGAAGGAGGGATAATTGAAAGTAAAGATTTTACTAACAGTGGAGCAATAATAGGTTCTAAAAGTGAAGAAAATAAACTGATAGTAAAGGCTGAAAATATAACAGTAGAACATTTAAAAGATAAAGATACAAATAAAGTAAGTGGTGGAGGAATCAACATAAAAGGAACAGGAGTTCCAAACTTATCAATAGTAACAGGAGGGCAGGATAAGAGGCAAGATACAAATGCAACAGCAGTAAACACAGACTTTATAGTAAAAGAAGATAATAAAACAGCTGAGGAGCTAGGATTTAATACAGATTTATCAAAAGCGCAAGTTATAACAAAAGATGAAGATAAAGTATTAGATGCAGAACTTCATACAGATCTATTAAATCAATCTGAAAGAGATAAGATTGTAAAAGCAGGAGAGTATTTAGAAGCAGTTTATGATGGAATAACAGATCCTGGAGTGGGAGGAAAAGGAAATACTATAAAGGAAAAAGTTTATGGAAAGCTATTTAAAGAAAAAGGACAGGAAAGTCATCATTATATAAAACTAGAAGAAAAAACTATAGATGAAAATGGAGAAATAATAGCAAAAGATTTAAATGAAAAAGCTAATAGAGTTCAAGCATTAGTAGATTCGTTTGCAGCTGATCTAAAATATAAAGGAGAAACTCCAAGAATACTTATAGGAGATCTTCCACCAGGAGTAGAAGCTTTTGCATCACCTGAGAATAACACAATAGCAATAGATAGAAAAGTGTTGGCATTGGCAGATGCAAATAAAGTTCTAACTTTGGTAGGACATGAACTTGGACATTTTAATAGTTATGATGCAAATACAGAAAGCACAGCTAAAAGAGTGGAAGATGCAATTCAAGGAACAAAAAACAAAGGTAAATATACAGAAAAAATAGAAAAAGAATTCCAAGAAAAATATGCAGGAAGAGATATAAGTGGAAGTGAAGCACAGAAAATAATAGATAGTATACCAGAAGAAAATAAAGAAAATTCAACTACAGGATATAATATAAATGTAGGGGCAAGTTTTGGTGGAAGAGTAGGAGCAGGAATTTCAAGATATGTAACTAGAGATTACAAAAATGATAAAGTCACAGTATTTCATACATTAGATGGTGCTCTTCAAATAACAAATCCAGATTTGGATACTTCTTTGGGATTTTCATTCTTTCCTTTTGTAAATGATCCAACAATTCTAGAAGGAAGAGCACATAGTATAGGAGTAAGTTTTAAAATTCCTTACTTAGAAGTTGTAGGAGGAGAATTTGATATTATTTATAATACAAACAATGAATGGTTAGGAGTAAAGTTTTCTATTGGAAAAAGTTTCTATCCTTTTGGAGTTCGTGCAAGTATAGCAGATGGTGCAACTATAATAAAGAAAGAGGAACTTACATTTTATGAGTATAACAAAAAATATCATCCAAGAGGAGGTAAAAATGGATATTAATATAAAAAAAAATAATATTGAAACTATTATTTTAAAAACAGCTAAGAAAGAAAAAAAGAAGCATGTAAAAATATGGATATGTATATACTTCCTTATAACTATTTTTGTACAATATAGTATATTAAAAACTTTAAAAGTTAAAAAAATACCACTTTTTACATTTGAGAGTACACCATTACAATTATTTATACAAGTATTATTGAGTTTTCCAATTCTTTTAGGTTATAATGTAGAACTCATAAAGTATTGGGATGAGTTTATTATTATTGATGGTTTAAAGATTACTCTACAATCAAAAGATGGAGAGTATTTAAAAAGTAAATCAGAATTTCTGATTAAAGATATAACAAAAATCCATATAAAAAAAAGAGAAGAAATTTTTAAATATGATCGTAGGTATAAAGAAGAAGATTATAAAATAGTAAAAATAGAAACAAAGGAAAAAGTTTATTGTTGGGGCTATGACCTTCAGATAGAAGAAGCTAAAAAAGTGGTAAGTATATTAAATAATATTATAAATAAAAGTTAATATTTTAAAGGTAGCCTAATTAATTTAGGGTTATCCATTAAGAAATTAATAAAATATAGCTTTTAAACTGATAGTAAAAGCTGAAAATATAACAGTAGAACATTTAAAAGATAAAGATACAAATAAAATAAATATGGAGGAAATTTATGAAAAAAATAGTATTAATTTTTATTGGAATGATTTTAACAATTTTCTTTTCTGCTTGTTCATCAGCTGTAACTAGAGAAAGTAAAAAGAATGCTCTAGAACTACGAAATTCAATTGAACAAATTATAATAATTGGAAAAACAACAGAATTTGAAGTTTCTGACCTACTTGGAAATCCAACGGTTCAAGTATTGCGAGGAGATGGAATACTAAGAATGGCATATTATTCTGGAAACTTTTATCATAAAAATATTGAAAGTAACAAAAAAATTCTTGAGAAATATATTCCAAGCAAATTATTAAATGATGAAAAATCTCTAGAAAAAGTTGTCCTAGGGATATATTTAAAAAGAGATGATAGCAAAAACGAAAGAATTGTTTATAAAATAACAGCTGAAGTGTTGAGATACTAAGGAGGTTGAGAGTATGAAAATATTAAAAATAATAACTATCTTATTTTGTTTTTTATTACAAATAAGTTGTGGACCTACCAAGACTGGAACAATAGCTGATATTAATTACTCTCCTAACTTTTTTAACTTTGATACTAAAATTCCAGTAGAAGATGGAAAAATAGTGAAATTTCCTATAAGAACCAACGAAAGAAGAATAAATTCAATTAAAGAAGCTGAAAGTAGATATATAAAAAATGGAAGTGCTTATTTTATTCAAAATAGTGAATTTCAAAAAACTGGAAGTGTTTTGAAAAAATCTGAAATAACTGGTAGAGAAAAGATGATAGATCAATTTAAAATAGTCCAACAAGGATATATCCTTAAATATATTTTTAATGTAGATAAGGAAATTGTATCAAAAATAGATAAAGTAACAATTGAATTGCTCAATGCTAATAAAGTATTGGAAGTAGTCGCTGAATATTTTCCTAAAACCAAATTAAGTATTCCTGAAGGAAGTTATGCTATACTTTCTAAAGGATATTTCAGTGGTGAGTCAAAAATTATAATAAATAAAGGTGATTATATAAAAGGAGATAGAAAGTATTTATATATATTTAAAATAACTTTAGAAAGCAAAGATGAAAAATTAGATGAGGTTTATGGAGCTTTTTTCTCTCACTTCCATGATAAAAATTATAAATATGTTCAAGGACATATTTAATTATATATGATTAGACAAAAAAATCATAAAAGCAAAAAATATTGTAATTAAGCTTAATATTTTATAGATGGCTCAATTAATTTAAATCACTTAATAACATTTATAGTTTATTAAAAATAATACAGTGCAATAAAAAAATATCAATGTTTTATGAGTAGCCTAATTTTTTTTAGGCTACTCATTAAGATGCTAAAATAATAACTTCTATGATAAAGTATTATTATATGATAAAAAATATTAGTAATCACAATAATAAGCAGAATTTTTCACACTCTCTTTTTCAATTCTGCAATATAAATCTTTGAATTCATTTTACTTGTTATAGTTAGTGCTTTGTCAGCATCATTCTTTGATAAAATAAATCTCCTAGCTGTTATATCTTTTCCAATATGTAGTTCTACATTTGGTTTAGAGCTGATTGAATCTATATGAATCGTATTTATTTCACTCCAGTTCCATATATTATGAAACTGAAATCCACAAATAGTATAAATAATATCCACACCTTCTTGTGAAATTATATGTTTTCTTTCAGAAAAAGTAACAAGAATCATGATAATTCCAAATGGAAGGTAAAAAAAATTATTATTTACAGCTGAGTTATAAATAGTATAAATACCAAAAATTATAATTCCAATTTTTACCCATAATTTTCTTTCTGGCATGATACCATAACATTTCATAATATTCCCCTCTCAATAATATTAGCTAATTTTCTCTTGTAACCCATTATAATTCTCAGTATTTCTTATCTTTGCTAAAGCTTTCATAGCCTTTTCATATGCTTCATCAGGTGCACCAGCAGGTCCACGACCTTTTTTTAGTTTACCAAACATATTAGTTCTTGAACCATCAGCATATAAAATATTTCCACCCCAGCTTAAAGTAAGAATAGCATAAATAGGATTTATTATATTCATAAAGCAATATGGTAAATATGAAAGTGTTGGAACTCCAAGTACTGCTGCATGATATGCTCCACAAGATGACCAAGGAATAAGAGGTGACCATAAAGTTCCACCATCTTCCAATGTTCTTGAAAGCATATTTCTACCAAGTCCCATTTCATCGAAATTATCTTTATACATTGATGCAGGAATTATTAATCCTAAATACTGGTCACACATAGTTGTAATGCAAAACATTGAAGTTGCAATTGTAACAACAACTAATTGGAATGGAGTTCTAACTTTCTTTATTAATCCACCAAGAAGTGATTCTACTGAACCTATCTTTTGCAGTATTCCACCAAAAGCAACAGCTACTATTACAAGATTGTTAGTCCAAAGCATGCTATCCATACCACCTCTATTTACAAGCTTTGTGAATAGTGCATTTCCTGATTCAGCTTCATAACCATAGTGCAGCATTTTGATGCAGTCAGCAATTCCAGCTCCTTGGAAAATTAAAGCAAATGCACACCCAATCAATGAAAGTAATACTACTGAAGGAATAGCTGGCATCTTTATTACAGCTACTACTATAATCAGTAAAATAGGAATAAGAAGAATTGGACTCATATATGCATAATGCTCTATTATTGCATCTGATAGCTCATTTGCAAGTGTAGGATCATAAGTTTCAACTTTTGAAAATGAGAAAAATGCAAATATAATTGTTGCTATAATTAAACTTGGTAAAGTTGTAGTTACCATAGCAGCCACATGGTCAAAAAGTCCAGTTTGTGCAGAACCAGCAGCTAGATTTGTTGAGTCTGAAAGTGGCGAAAATTTATCCCCACAGCATGCTCCTGAAAGAATAGCCCCTGCAATAAGTGCTGGATTTAGCCCCATTGTTGTTCCTATAGCCATAAATGCAATACCAAGAGTTGCTGATACAGTCCAAGCTGATCCAAGTGCAATTCCTACAACTGCACAAAGAAGTGTTACAAATGGAAGAAATATAGCTGGTGTAAATAATTTAAGTCCATAGTATACTACAGCTGGAATAGTCCCACATGCAGTAAATGAACCTATTAAACACCCTACAAGAAGAATAATTATTATTGCTTCAAGTGATTGATTGATAGCTTCAAGACCTGAGGCAAGCATTTCTTTGTAATTATATCCACACAACTTTCCAATAATCATAGCAACTCCACATGAAAGAGTTACAGGAATATGAGGATCAAGACCCCAACCAAGTGCATAATTTGTAATCATTATTGTCAGAAGAAAAATAATTGGAATAGCAGCTTCCACTTTATTAGGCAATCTGACTATTTTGTTCTTTTCACTCATCAAAACACCTCCAAAATATTATAATATATAAAGTTATAATTCAGTATAACAATATCTCCGTCAAGGAAGTGTCAATAAGTACAAATTTTTTTATATTTATTTTTAACTATTTATTTTGATATTTATCCATTTCTATAAAAGCATTAACTTCTTTTCCCCAAGAATATTGAGCCATATATTCTCCATGGTAGAGCTTTCTCCCCTCTACAATATTTTCTCCCCATTTAAAATAATCACACTGAATATATTCTAGGTTTGAAAGTCCAATTTGCCCCCTTTCACTATATATTATTTTTCCACACCCCAGATTATTCAACACATCTTGCAAATCTTTTTTTAACATTCTATAGTAAGAATCATGTCCCTCTTCTTCCCATAGATTTACAATTATTTCTTTTGAAGTACATCTTGCCCCTTTCCTATGAACAAGATATGCCAAAAGCTCCTTTGTCTTGTCAAATTTAAATTTTACAGGTTTTCCATCTATAAGTATATCAAAATTCCCAAAGCAAGTTATCTGTATTCTCTTTTTTTCTTCCTCTCCTAGACCTTCAGGTACAGAATATCTAAGATTTTCAAGTGCATGGCGTATCTGCTCTACATTCGCTGGTTTCATTATGTAATCACTGGCATCTACTTTAAAAGCCTCTCCCATATAATCTGAGTAGCCAGTCACAAATATAAAGTTAGTCTTCGGATACAATTTTTTAAGCTTATTTGCAAACTCTATACCATTTAATCCAGGCATTTGTATATCAATAAAACAAACATGAAACTGCTGTTCAGCAAGTTCAAGAGATTTAAGAGGATTAATTTCTGTTACAACTTCTGCTTTTTCATCAACTTCACATATTAATGCTGCAAGATATTCTGCTGCAAGTATCTCATCGTCCAATACTAAATATTTCACGTCTTTTTCCACTCTCCAATCTTATACCTTTTCTTTCTCCTGGTATAATAATTTTTACAATTGTTCCAATCCCTATAAAACTTGTAATTTCAAGTTCTGCCTTAACAATATTTTTTAGCCTTTCTTTTACATTATGTATACCTACATGTGATTTTCCATCACTTAATACCTTTTCTATCTCAAAGCCTATTCCATTATCTGAAATTGTTATTATATGATCTCTGCCTTTCTTTTCTGTAGAGATTTTTATGGTTCCCCCTTCAAGCTTATTGCATATTCCATGCTTGACTGCATTTTCTACAATTGGCTGCAATGTAAGAGTCGGCATATTAAAATCATCTGATTTTATATCATATTCCACATTTACCCTATCTCCAAATCTAAGTTTTTCTATATCAAGATATACATTTGTATGCTCTAGTTCTTTAGAAAAAAGCTGTGTGTCATTTTCACCCATGTTATACATATTTTCTCTAAGATACCCAGAAAATTTTATAGTGGTTTCCTCTGCAAGTTTTGGATTTGCTCGACAAAGAGCAGTGATAGTATTTAATGTATTATATAAGAAATGGGGCTGTATTTGTGAAAGCATCAATGACATTCTTTGCTCTCTTATTTTTATTTCTTTTTCCTCATTTACTCGCTGAGATATACGTACATGTATTACAAGATAATAAAATAAAAAAGCTACAGCATACGTTTCATTAAATATCCCTGGTCTTACACCTATTGATTCCATAATATTTGCAGTCATCAGCCATGCTATACAAAAGAAAGCCTGAAGATGATTTACATCTGTGTTCTTATAAAATTTAAGATTCAATACAAGAAGGAAGATAATCCAATATACCCAATTTGTAACAATAAAAGCATATCCCCAAAGTCCTAGTTCGATATTTCCCTCAAATCCAAAATAAAATACTTTATTTTTCAAAAATGCATAACAATAAAAAAAGAAATTTATTATTACAGGGATATATATTAATTTATTTTTAGGCTCCACTATATTAATAACTATAGCCATAACTAAAGGTTTCAATGAATAATAAATTATCCCTATTATTATGAAAGACAATCCTATCATAGCTTGATCTTTAAGATAATTCATATAAAACTCTGCTATAGATAAAATTAAAAGCAGAGTCATATTTATAACCATTCGCTTTTTTATAAATATATCCACTGCTGATTTCATAGAAACAACAAAATATGTTCCCACTACCATTGCAATAAGTGTATAATTTTCAACAAGATAATTTTGCAAATACATCTCTTTCATATAATTCACCTCTTACTCTATATCATTGCTATATTTTTAAATATCAACATATCAATTTTTTAAATATAACTTCCTTAAAAGATTGGTAAGTTATATACATATATTATCCTATTTTAACAAAAACTGCTAATATTAAAAAAAATTAATAACAAGAAATATTAAAGTTTTTAACATTATATCTATACTAATATAAATATTTTTTCAACTCTTTCTTCTTAATTTTTTATATCTCAACTATATTATGATAAAATCTGATTTCAATATATTATATAGAACAAAGAGATTCCTATGAGTCTTTAAAGTAAAAATATTACAAAAAATAAAAAAAACTGCCTTTTTTAGACAGTTTGATTACTTATTGGTGGCTGGGCTGGCTGGATTCGAACCAGCGCATGACGGAGTCAAAGTCCGTTGCCTTACCGCTTGGCGACAGCCCAACAACAGTATAATAGTATCAAATTTATCTTTGTTTGTCAATAAAATTTTTGAAAAAATCTGATTTTTTTTGTTTTTGGCTAGTTTTATCCTGTTTAACTCTATGCTACTATTTTATTTTTATAAAAAAAGATATGGTCTATATGTCTAAAAAACTCTTAGAAAAACGAAAATATCAGGAGGCATGCTTTCAGTTCCCACTTAAAATCACTTTGTAATTTTTGAAGTGAGAGTTTCTTTCTTGAACTGAATCTAGTAAATTTTTAGATGAAATAAAAGTAACATCATATTAGATATCTTTTCATTTCTACAAAGATTCATAAGGAATATCATTTTTCTACTTGATAAAATAATTGAATAAAGCAAAAAAAACAATCTGAAACCCTTTAAGATTTCAGATTGTTTTTATCCCCAGATATTTTTACCTACTATTCTACAGCTGCTACAACTTCTTCTTCCAGACCCATTTCATTATATTTAGCTATAACTGAATCAGTTATATCTTTTCTTAGTTCTGGAGTAATTGGGTGGACAATATCTTTATATTCCCCATCAGGCATTTTTCTTGATGGCATAGCCACAAACATTCCTTTTTGCCCATCGATTATTTTTAGACCATGGATAACAAAGCATTCATCGAATGTTACATCAGCATAAGCCTTTCTTTAATTTCAATTCATTCTCATTCTTTACTGTCCTTAGTCTAACATCTGTGATTTTCATAATTAATGCACCTTCCCTTATTTTAGTATCATCTATAAAGAACTGCAAAGATGTACTTCACAGTTTTTAAAATGCTCTTTTAATGTTTTATACATATTCTCAGCTTCTTCTTTATCTACAAAAGTATAATATGCACTTCCACTTCCTGACATAAAAAATTTCATATTATTAATTTCTACTAATTTTTTTCTAAAATTGATTATATTATTATCCTCAAGAAGAAGTCCCTGTTCCAAATGATTCTCTATGCTTTCTTCTACCATAGATATTTTATTTTCTTTCATTCCCAGAATTATTTTATTTATATCTGCATCTTTTTTATTATTGAGCATATACATATTTTTATATGCTTTTCCTGTAGAAACTCCAAAATCTGGTTTTATAATTATTATCAAATTTTCCAGATTATTTTCTATTATCTCTATATTTTCTCCTATACCAGTAACTCTAGCAGATTTGTTTATGAGAAAAAATGGAATATCTGCTCCTATACTTTTTCCTATTTCTATAAGTTTTTCAACTGCAAAATAATTCCCATGAAATTCATTTAAAAGTTTAAGTAAAAATGCTCCATTAGAACTTCCTCCACCAAGTCCAGCTTGATGAGGTATCCTTTTTTCAAGATATATATTTACTTTTTTTCTTTCAATACCACTTTCATCATAAAATTTAAAATATTTTCTTTTCCAGTTGGTATATCTTTCTTATTAGTTTCTATAGTAAGTTTTCCGGAAATATCTTCTATTTCTCCACTAATTTTATCACTTAAATTGATAGGTACCATTACCATATCTAGAAAATGATAGCCATCTTCTCGTTTTCCTGTTATATTTAATCCTATATTTATCTTTCCATTGGAATTCAAAGAAAATTTCACTAAAAAATATCCTCCTCGCTGTCCAAATCTATTTTTATTCCTCTGCTGTCTAATACTTTTATAAGTTCAGAAGTCTTTTCTTTAGCTACATTCCCAGCAGGAACTTCCAATATTTCAAATTTAAAATATTTATTAAAATATTCTAATTCTAAAATCTGTCCTACTTTCACCTCTGTACTGGCCTTTGCTACTTTTCCATTAAGTTTAGCTTTTCCTCCATCTACAACTACTTTGGCAATAGGTCTTCTCTTTATTATCCTGCTCACTTTTAAAAATTTATCTAATCTCATAATATTACGTTTAAACCTCCTGTCTTATTATTTATATATACTATATTTTTTTCAGTTGTCAATGCTTATTTTTTGCTTCATTCCAAAATTTTTCCATAATATCTAATGAAGAACTTGTTAAATCGCAGTGCTTTTCTACATATCTAAACCTTGTATCAAATTTTTTTATTGTTTTTTCTAAAGCATCTGTTGAATTTATCTTTAAAAATCTTGAAAGATTTACTATAGAAAAAAGTAAATCTCCTAGCTCTTCCTTCATATTTTCAGAATCATTGTTATTTATAGCCTGCTTTAGTTCATTTAATTCCTCTTCCACCTTGGCTATAACATCTTTAGTATCAGTCCAGTCAAATCCTACTTTAGCAGCTTTTTTTTGTATTTTTTCTGCCTTAGCCAAAGATGGAAGATATATTGGAATACCTTCTAATACTGATTCTCTTTTTTCATGCTCCTTCTCAGTTTTCTTTATTTCTTCCCAATTTACTAACACTTCATCAGAAGTTATTGTATCATTTTTTTCTTTAAATACATGAGGGTGCCTTCTTATCATTTTTTCATTTATCCCTCTTGCAACATCTTCTATTGTAAATTTCCCTTCATCTGCACATATATCAGCCTGAAATACTATATTCATCAAAAGATCACCTAATTCACCTTTCAGCTCATTTCCACCTTCGTCCATTGCTTCCAGAACTTCACAAGTTTCTTCCATCAAACATGGTTTTAGAGTTTCAAGAGTCTGCTCTCTATCCCATGGACACCCTCCTTCTCCTCTCAATCTTTTTATTATTTCTACAAGTCTGTCAAACTCTTTCATTTTTACATCGCTCCCTCATATTCATTGAAAAATCTATCAATATTTCCTTTATAGAATACTCCTTCTTCTTTACTCAAATATTTTAAATTCCCCATTTTCATCATTTGAGATATTTTTTCTATATTAACTTTTTCGCTCAAAAATCTTATGAAGAACCCCTCTTCCTCTTGTCTGATTACTGAGATTCCAAATTCTTTTGCTTTTAGCTTAATTCTTATATAATAGAAGAGATTGATAACTTCCCTTGGAGGATTTCCAAATCTATCCCTTACTTCATTCTCTAATTCCTTTAACTCATCTTGAGTTTTCAATTCTGCTACTCTTCTGTAGATAACTATTTTTTCATCTTTTTCAATATATTCATCTGGAATAAAGGCAGGCATATTAATTTTTATCTCCATTTCCATCTCTTCTTCTGGAGCATTTCCTTTTATACGCTGTATTTCTTCATTTAACATCTTAATATAGAGATTATAGCCAAATGTTTCAAGAGCACCATGTTGTCTATCTCCTAATATTTCCCCAGCTCCTCTTATTCTCATATCTTCAAGTGATAACTGGAATCCTCCACCTGAATCTCCAAGATTTTTTATAGATTCCTCTCTTTCTTTAGCTTTTTTAGTCTGATATTCTTTAGTAAGAAGATAACAGTAGCCCTTTCTTCTTCCCCTACCTATACGTCCTCTTAACTGATATATTTGGGAAAGTCCAAGCTTTTCTACTCCATCAATTATCATAGTATTAGCATTTTCTATATCAATACCATTTTCAACTATAGTAGTAGAAACGAGCATATCTATATCACCATTTTCAAAATCTTTTATCTTATTTTTTATCTCTTTTGGCAGCATTTGACCATGTATATAGTCTAATTTTAAATAACTTGGAAGAATTTTTCTAAGTTCATTAGTTTTCTTTTCTATATTTTTTACAGAATTAAATATATAGAAAACCTGACCTTCCCTTGCTATTTCACTCATAATTATCTCTTTAATTTTTTTATCATCTTTTTCTATAAACACTGTTTCAATAGGCTTTCTTCCCTCTGGAGGAGTGTCTATTACAGATAAATCTCTTATTCCCAGCAATGAAAGATTTAATGTTCTTGGAATTGGTGTAGCTGTAAGAGTTATCATATCTATTTTGTTTTTTAATTTCTTTAACTGCTCCTTGGCTTTCACTCCAAATTTTTGTTCCTCATCTATTACTACAAGTCCCAAGTCTTTAAATTTTACATCTGATGATAAAATTCTGTGAGTTCCTATTACTATATCAACAGTTCCAGCAGCTATTTTATTTAATACTTCTTTCTGTTCTTTTTCACTTTTTAATCTACTTAGTATCTCAATATTTACAGGATAATTTTTAAATCTTTCTGTAAACCTCTCATAGTGCTGTTGGGCAAGAACTGTTGTAGGTACCATTACAACTACCTGTTTTCCATCAATAGAAGCTTTAAAAGCTGCTCTTAAAGCTATTTCAGTTTTTCCATAACCTACATCTCCACAGATTACTCTGTCCATTATTCTGTCAGACTCCATATCTCTTTTTACATCTTCTATGGCTTTCAGCTGAGATGCTGTTTCCTTATATGGAAAACTTTCCTCAAATTCCTCTTGCCAGACTGTATCATGAGAAAAAACATATCCCTTTTCAAAGGCTCTCTTTGCTTGTATTTCAATAATTTCTTTAGCAAAGATTATCATTTCCTCTTCCAATTTCTGTCTTTTTCTTTTGAATCCTCTTCTTCCAAGTTGATATATGTCAGGTACTACCCCAGGAGTAGATACATATTTTTCAATCTTATTTATTCCTTCAACAGGGACAAAAAGTTTATCTTCATCAGCATACTTTATCTTTAAATAATCCTGTCCATTCATAGTTTCTATCCCTTGATAGATACCTACTCCATAATTTTCATGAATTATAAAGTCATTTTCTCTGATTTGAGATACATCTTTATATTTTAAATTTACCTTTTCCTTTGCTTCTCTCTTTACTTTGATTCCTTTTAGTTCTCTGTCAGTGAGTATAAGCCTGCCTTTTTCTCTATATCCTTCATAATGAGGATATCTCTCTATCTCAATATTATAGTTTTCAAATATCTCCTTATATCTCTTTTCCTCCTCTGACATTAAAAGAATCTTTTCTTTTTCACTCAATTTTTTGATATACTCGTAATCCTCAAACTTTTTTATTTCTTCCTCTGAAAATCTTTTTATTTCTATCTCTTCAGCAGTTTCAATCATTTTATAAAATCTTCTTCTAAATTTTTCTTCTTCATCTCTTTCTCTGAGTATAATTTCTTCCAGTTTATATCTCAGTAGTTCATTATTCTCAAAATATTTCTTTAAACCTTTTATTTTATTTTTTTCAATCAATTCAGAAAAAGATAATTTCTCATCTTTATTATTGTTTATATACACATTGATATTATCAAGATTTTCAATACTCTTTTGAGTTTCAATATCAAAATATGTTATTCTCTCTATCTCATCTCCAAAAAATTCAATTCTTACAGGATAATCTCCATCTCTTGAAAAAATATCAAGTATATCTCCCCTTACACTATACTGCATTCTTTTCTCAATCATATATACCTTATCATATTTATTCTTTATAAGATTTTCCTGTATTTTTCCTAAATTCATTTCTTTTCCTTTTTGAAAAGAAAGTTTATCTCCCTCTAAAGAATAATCTCTGAGAAATGCTTCAAGGGATATAAGTATTATAAATTTATTTTTTGACTTTAAAAGTTTAAGGAGATCATAGTTAATTTTTTCAAATTCTTCATCTTCATAACTACTTTCAATTTTTAAAATTTTTCCATCATAAAAATCACTGAGAGTATTGTAATAGTCCTCAATGTTTTTATTAGATGAACATAAATATACTATATTTCCTTTTATTTCTTTGAGCCAAAAGGGAATCCTCCCTCTGTATTCTGTTATCATGTCTTACTCCATTTTTATTTATTCGTGTATATATTTTACTCTGTATTTTCAACTTTTCATAGTGAAAATATAATTATGTTTCAATAATTTTCTTAATTTTTTATATGTATATGTTCAAAAATAAATTATGTTTTATATTTTCTTCCTATTCCTCTAATATACATGTCTATATTCTGAAATTTTCCTTTACAAATCTTAAAAAAAATAATATAATCAATCAATAAAAAATATTATTCATTTTTCAAAAAAAAGAAAATATTTTTTTAACTATATTAAATTTTAAGGGGGAAATACATGAATAAAAAAATACTTGCTCTGCTCACAATGGCAGTCCTTACACTATCAAGCTTTACTCTTCAAGCAAAAGAAACAAAACTTGTTGTAGCACAAAACTCAGATGCAAAAAGTCTGAATCCTCAGGTATCCAATGATATTCCTACTCATAGAGTAAATATCAATATCTATGACAGACTTATTGAAAAAGATAAAGATATGAATCTTGTACCTGGACTTGCTGAAAGCTGGGAACAAGTAGATCCTCTTACTCTTGTTTTAAAAATAAGAAAAGGGGTTAAATTCCACAATGGAGATCCTCTTACAGTTGGAGATGTGGTATTCAGTTTAAAGAAAGCTACTGAAGCTCCTTCTTTAATGGCATATTTTGGTGATTTGGATAAAATAGAAGCTGTTGATGAAAATACAGTTAAAATAACAACTAAAGTTCCTTATGGTCCTCTTGTTAACTACCTTGCCCATGTAGGTGCTGGTATAATGAGTGAAAAAGCTGTAACAGCTGGTGGAAATGACTATGGACAACATCCAGTTGGTACAGGACCATTTATATTTGAATCTTGGACTTCTGGTGACAGAATAGTTTTAAAAGCTAACCCTGATTACTATAAAGGAAAACCTGGAGTTGACTCATTAACTTTTAGAGTTATTCCAGAAGGTACAAACAGAACAATAGCTCTTGAAACTGGAGAAGCTGATATTGCTTATGATATAGATCCTATTGATATGGACATGGTAAAAAGCAATCCTAAATTAAAAGTAGATCAGAATTCTGCTATGAGCATGACATATCTTGGATTCAATACTCAAAGAGCTCCTTTTGATAAAAAAGAAGTAAGACAGGCAATAGCTTATGCTACTGATGTTGACAGTATTATCAGTGCTGTTTTCCTTAAAGCTGCTAAAAAAGCTAACTCTCCTGTATCTCCTAATGTATTTGGATATAATAAAGACGCTAAACTTTATACTCAGAATATAGCCAAAGCGAAAGAACTATTGGCTAAAGCTGGATATCCTAATGGATTTAAAGCTAGAATATGGACAAATGATAAAAGTGTAAGAAAAGATACTGCTGTTATCCTTCAAGATCAACTTAAACAAATTGGAATAGATGTACAAATAGAAATTCTTGAATGGGGTTCTTACTTAGATAGAGTTGCTAAAGGGGAACATGATATGTTTATCCTTGGATGGTCTTCTAGTGCTGATTCTGACTCAGCTATGTATGCTCTTTTCCATTCTAAAAACTTAGGTGGTGCTGGAAACAGAACTTTTTATAAAAATCCAAAAGTTGATGAACTTCTTGATAAAGCAAGAGAAAGTACAGTTCCTGAAGAAAGAATTAAATACTATAAAGAAATTCAAGATATAATCCAAGAAGAACTTCCTATGTTTGCACTTGTTTATCCTGATGAAATTACAGGAATGCAGAAAAATATAGAAGGATTTGTTTTCCACCCAGAAGGAACACACTACCTTGCACCAGTAACAAAAAAATAATATAAATTAAAATAAACAGCTGTCAAATTAATTTTGATAGCTGTTTTTATAATTTCTCCTCTGACTTTTATTAAATAATTTTATACAAAAAGAAGGTGGCTTAAAAAATTATTTTTTATTCATTAAGCCACCCTCACTATAATTTAAAATATTATATTATTACTCTATTTTTTCCAGTTGAAATAAATTCCCAGACTGTATATATTCTAAACTTCTGGCAATCTTTTCTACTGGCCAATTCCACCATTTTATTTTAAGCAACTTCTCTATTATATCATCTGAAAAGCGTTTTTTCAGCACTCTGGCTGGACTTCCTCCTACAATTGCATAAGGTGGTACATCTTTAGTTACAACTGCTCTTGTTCCTATGATAGCTCCATCTCCAATAGTTACACCTGATAATATCACAGCTTCATAGCCAATCCATACATCATTTCCAATGGTGATATTTCCTTTATTATCCCATGAATCTTTTACATTCATTTTATGTTCCCATTCTTCTCCAAATAATGGAAAAGTATAAGTAGACAAAGAATGCAGTGTATGGTTGCCACAGTTCATTAAGAATTTAGCTCCACAGGCAATGGAACAAAACTTTCCAATAATAAGTTTATCCCCATTTATTGGATAATGATAAAGTACATTATTCTTCTGAAATTCTAAAGGATCATTATAAAAGTCATTATAAATCGTATATTCTCCAACTTGAATATTAGGATTTGTAATCACATTTTTTAAATGTACTATCTGTTTATCATTTGTTCTTGGATATATTTTATTTATATCTGGAATAGTCATAGCAATCTCCTTTTTTAATTTGATTTATTTTAAAACTACTCCAGAAAAAACAATGCAAAGCTTCATTTTTCAC
>ERZ773156.723-NODE-723-length-29218-cov-5.42832_pt1 | contig 29218 bp, 18 predicted proteins | sample MGYA00511895_ERZ773156 | MGnify/ENA primary metagenome ERZ773156 (study PRJEB29015, sample SAMEA2737850) | human gut metagenome | biome: human gut; feature: human-associated habitat; material: faeces | place: China | collected 2012 ... | reverse complement strand
CACAGGTTAATCCACCATGGATTTTTTATTTAGTTCAATTTCATTTTACAATTAAGCTTTAAATAATTATAGAAACTTTATTACATAAATTAGTTACATAATAAATATAAAGATATTGTTTAAAGAAGTTGTATCAAAATAACATGTAAATAAAGCTTAAAAATAATATGAAGTTTTATATATTCATAAGTTTTATTTGTTAGTTTTGATGCCACTTCTTTTTGTTTATAAAAATATAGAACTTTAATTTGTTTTATGAAAATGTTAAAAAATTTAATTTTATAAACTTAGTATTGAATAATTGTTAAGATTTTCTTTCAAAAAAAGATGTAAAACTGACAACTTTTAAGAAGGTAAAAAGTTTTTGATTGCAATAAAAAACTACATTATAAGCTAATTTGAGCAATTTTAAGATATAACAACTAAAATTATATGATAGGGCAGAAAATGAAAGTTAATAAAAGTAAAATGTCATTTTTGGAGCTTTTAAATTTTCTTAATAAGTATATAATAGAATTTGTGTTAAAAACTTAGAAAAAGAGGAATTATAATGAACAATAAGCAGAAGGGAATAAGTCTAGTTTTAATAGCGACAGTTTTTTGGGGCATAATGGGCATAAGCAGTAGAATCCTATATGAAGCAGGATTAAGCACAATGTTTATAGCTTTTAGTAGAAGTTTTTTATCTTCTATTTGCTTTTTTATTTGGATAATGATAACTGATAGAAAAATTTTAAAGATAGATCCAAGAGGTTTAGCTATTTCAGCATTATATGGAATAGGAACTTTTGCATTATGTTTTATTGGATATAACTTGTCCGTAGAATATATACCTATATCTGTAGCCACAGTATTGATGTTTACTAACTCAATATGGGTAACAATCTTTGGGGTATTATTCTTTGGTGAAAAGTTCAATATGAAAAAGGGATCTGTTATCCTATTAACTTTGGTAGGATGCATAATGGTTTCAAATATGTCTTTAGGACATTTTAATATGAGTGCAATAGGAATAGCCGCTGGATTAGGAACAGGATTTTTATTTGCTTTTCAAATAATATTTCCTAAATTTTTTAGTGGTTATAGAAAAGACACATTGCTTATTTATAGGTTTATTTACAGATTTTAAAGAATCATTTTATATAATTGTAAATACACCCAATATTGGGATGGTCATATTAAATATATTATCTATAGGTATTTTAAGTACATTTATATCTAATACATTCTATATAAAATCAACTGAATACATAGAGGCTAGTGTTACCAGTATATTAGCTTCTATGGAACCAGTACTATCAAGTATATTTGCTTTCTTTATTTTTGGAGAAGTATTAAATGGTAAGCAAATAGTTGGTGCTATATTAATAATTATAGCTGCCATAATATTAGAGTTGAAATTAGATAAAGAAAGAATAAACAATGTATTTAAGTTGAAATTTATAAATCAAAATTAATTAGCTAATAAGTTATAATATAAATTTTAAAAATCCCTGACTTAAAATGAATATTATAAATTATTGATTAGGCTGTATCTATTTAGGTGCAGTCCTTTTTTATACAATAAAATATTTCTTAATAATGAATTTGGAGCTTTTCGTGTAAATACCAGTAATTGGCATCCTTTTGGAGTTAGGGGTATAGTCACTGGAACAGTTTCTCAATAAAAACAATGATAATTAATATAGGGATTTTATTTTAGAATTAATTAAATTAATAGAGTTATAAATTTATAAAGTTATTATATTAAAAGTATGTTTTAAATTATTCTGTAGTTTGATTATATTTAAAATGAAATAAAGTCCTTTAAGTTATATAAATAAAAAGAGCTATAAAAGTTATTTTAAATTTATAAGTATAAACCTTTAGAACTCATAAATTATTTTAAAATCTTTTGTAGCTCTTTGTTTGTGTTGTATATTATGAAGTTTAAAATTTCCTATTTTCTTTTAGAATCATTTTTTAAATTGTTTTTTAAAATTACCTTTTAGAAGTTCCTTAATATAAAAGCTATTGAGGTTTTGTATTTTCCTTATTTGAATCTTCTTTTTCAAAGTAAATCTTAGCATTTTTTAATTCAGGGTTAGATAGAATATAAGCATTAATAGCATCTTTATCAATGTAATCTTTAGAGTGATTTATAATAAACACAGGCAATTCATTATCTAAAACTCCACTGTAAACTTTAGTTATATCATCAAACTTTCCTGGTAATGATGAAGTAACTGAGTTTAATGCTGATGTAACATTATTATTGATACTAGAGTTATTTTTTCCTTTATTTATTTCTAAATCACCTATAAAACCAGAATCCTGTTCTTTAATTTTATCTAAATACATTTTTAATTCAGGGAAATTATCAGTTGATTGTTGAATTATAAGTTTATATCCACTGAAATTATAATATTTTAATGCCTCTTGTAATTTTTCTTCCTCTGAATTATCTATGGTGTTACCTATTACAACTAATTCTATTGTTTTATTCTTTGTGTTTATTTCCTTGTTAAGAATATATTCAGAAGGCATTTCATTTTCAATAAAGTTACTAAGATTAGTACTATTTAAAAAGCTATTAACCATAGTTGCTGCTGACATTAAACTTGGTATAGTAATTAAAATAGTTGAAACTATGATCATTTTTTTTAGTTTCTTTTGTTTTACTTCTGATAAAGTATTTCTAGTTGGTATTTTCATAAATTTAACAACAAGTAAGGTTGAAAGTGCTATGAAAAATGAGTTTATAAAAAATAAGTAACCTGCACCTAAGAATATATGAATGTTTTTAGTGGCTAAACCATAACCGCTTGTACAAAGTGGAGGCATTAAGGCAGTTGCTATGGCAACTCCAGGTAAAATATTTCCTGATTTTTTACGAGTTATACCTATTATTCCTGCAATTCCTCCAGTAAAAGCTATTATTACATCCCATATATTAGGGGAGGTTCTAGATAAAATCTCACTTCCTGCACTGGATATTGGACTTAAAGAAAAATAAATAGTGGCAGTAGTTATACTTATGAATATTTCTATTATTAGTATAATTGCAGATTTTTTTAAAAGTTTTAAATTATAAATTCCTACTGAATATCCGATGGCTATTATTGGTCCCATAAGTGGAGAAATAAGCATTGCACCTATAATAACAGCAGTAGCATTCATATTTAAACCAACAGAGGCTATTATTATGGCACACATTAATATGATAAAATTAGCCCCACCTATATTAACCCCATCTAATATATTTTCATGAATTTCATCATATGTAGCTTGATCTTTCTTAAATTCATTAAAGAATCTTTCCTTAGTAATACTCATATTAATTCCCCTTTTTCCTTTAATTTAAAAATAAGTTCAATAACCTATATTTTAAGCTAATTAGCATAGTATGTCACTTTTCAAATCTTATGTAAATAGATGATACCTTTAAGATGGATTGAAAAAGCTAATTAATTTAAAATTTTTTATAATGATAATATTTCTTTTAATTATATAATTTTCATGTTTATACAATTAAAATAGAATTAAATATTTAAAACTAGGCATAATCTTATTAAAGATAATTGTTTATTAATTGGGGGAGTGATTTTATGTTAAGTAAAGATACTATTAAAAAAGTACTTTCTGTAGCTCTTAGTACAGGAGGAGACTTTGCAGAAGTTTTTGTTGAAGAAAAGTTAAATAATAATATTGTATTAACTTCAGGGGCTGTTAAGGATATTATTTCAGGAAAAGATTATGGAATTGGTATAAGAATTTTTAAAGGACTAAAGTGCATATATGCATATACAAATGATGATTCCCTTATGAGTTTAGTTAATACTGCTAAAAAGGCGGCTTTAGCTTTAGGGGACGTTATAGATGGACATACAGTTAATTTAAATTTAGTTGAAAGAATAAATACCAATATTCATCCTATTTTATATGTTCCTTCATCTATAAGTTCAGCTAAGAAAATTGAGAAAATGAAGGAAGCTTATAAGGGAGCAAAGGGATATAATCATGAGATATCTCAAGTTACAGTTACTATGAAGGATGAGGATCAAAGGGTTTTAATTGCTAATAGTGAAGGATTATTTACTGAAGATAGAAGAATAAGATCAAGAATAGCCATAAGTTCCATAGCTTCAAATGGAGTAGATAATCAAGCCGGAACAAGATCTCCAGGGGCATCTATGGGATTTGAGTTTTTTGATACTATAGATTTAAGTAATTTAGGAAAAGAAGCCTCTAAGTCAGCAGTAACAATGCTTCATGCAGATTATTGCCCAGCAGGTAAGATGACTGTAGCCATTGAAAATTCCTTTGGTGGGGTTATATTCCATGAAGCTTGTGGCCATTCCCTTGAGGCAACTGCTGTTGCTAAAGGAAATTCTATATTCTGTGATAAACTTGGCATGCAAATAGCTTCTAAAAAGGTTACTGCAATAGATGATGGAACTATAGCTAATGCATGGGGTTCATTAAATATAGATGATGAGGGAGAACCAACTAGAAGAAAAGTTTTAATAGAAAATGGAATACTTAAGTCATATATGATTGATAAGTTTAATGGAAGAAGAATGGGTATGCCTTCTACAGGAAGTGGAAGAAGAGAATCTTATAAATATGCTCCTACTTCAAGAATGACAAATACTTTTATAGGAAATGGAGAAGACGATAATGAAAAAATCATAAAATCTATAGAAAATGGATTATATGCTAAGCAAATGGGTGGAGGATCAGTAAATCCTATAACAGGCGATTTTAATTTTAACGTTCTTGAGGGATATTTAGTTAAAAATGGAGTGATTGATAGGGCTGTAAGAGGAGCTAGTTTAATAGGAAATGGTGCTGATATCTTAATGAACATAGATATGGTTGGAAAAAACTTAGATTATGGGCAAGGAGTTTGTGGTTCCTTAAGTGGAGCAGTCCCAACTAACGTAGGTCAGCCACTTTTAAGAGTTAAAGAAATCACAGTTGGGGGAAGATAGGAGGTATTTGTTATTATGGAATTTAAGGATTTTAAAGAAAGATTATTTAATAGAGCTAAGGAACTTAATTTTGAAAAATATGAATTATATTATGGTAAAAGTGAAGCTTTAAATATTACTTCATCTAATGGAGAAGTTGAAAGATATGGATTAAGTACATCTATAGGAGTTTCTTTTAGAGGTATATATAAGGGGAAAATGGGATACTCATATACAGAGAAATTAGATGATGAATCAATAGAAATCTTACTTTTAAAAGCAATTGAATGTGCTGAACTTGTAGAAAGTGAAGATGAAGAGTTTATATTTGGGGATAAAGCCAAGTATGTAGAAGTAAATTCCTATGATGAAAATATTAGTAAATTAACTCCAAAGGAGCAAATAGAAAAGGCTTTAAAGTTAAGTACTGAGCCATCAAAGATAAATTTTGAAATAATAAAAAGTGAATACACTAAATTTAATACAACTAAGTTAGAGAGAGTAATAGTTAATTCAGAAGGAATTGATTTAAAAGAAGAAAAAACTATTGTTCAAGCTTCAATTTCTCCTATAGCTAAAGATGGAGAAAATATGATTGTAGATGGAGTTTCTAGGGTTTCAACTAAGTTAAATGATGTTAATATAGATGAATTAATGAAGAAAGCAATAAATAATACTTTAAGAAAAAAAGGAGCTACTTCCATAAAATCAGGTAAATACAAAGTTATTATAGATGGAGAGGTTATGGCTTCCTTAATAAGAACTATGGAAGATAATTTCTTAGGTCATATAGCTCAAGAAAATAAAACACTTTTAAAGGATAAAATTGGAGAGAAGATTGCGTCTAATAAAGTTACCCTTGTGGATAATCCTTTCTTAAAGGGAGGAATTTCAACTTGCTCCTTTGATGATGAGGGGGTACCTACAAGAGTTAAAAATATAATTGAAAATGGAGTTTTTAAAGGGTTTTTACACAGTTTAAAAACTGCGAAGAAGTCAAAGGTTAATCCAACCGGAAATGGCTTTAAATCAGGATTTAAATCTACAGTAAAAGCAAGTCCTACTAATCTTTATATAAAAGAAGGAGAGAAGTCCTTTGAAGAGCTTTTAAGTTATGTGGAAAATGGAGTTTATATAATAGACTTAGCAGGTCTTCATTCAGGTGCAAATGCAGTAACAGGAGATTTTTCCTTAGCTGCTGAGGGGATAAAAATAGAAAATGGAGTTTTAAAAGGGGCAATAAAACATATAACTATTGCAGGAAACTTCTTTGATTTACTAAATAATATTGAAGAGGTAGGAAATGACCTAGAGGAAAGTGGAGTAACTTCAGGATACGGTAGTCCAAGTATTATTATTAAGGAACTTTCTGTAGCTGGAGAATAATATTTTTTATTAATAGTTTTATACTATAGGGCTATACCAAAAGTAAAGGATAAGGTTCTATATAAAAACAACTTTTTATAAAACTTGCAAATAGTATAAAGAGAATATCTATATAATTTTTAGAAGGATGTTTAGAGTAATAATTCTAAAATCTTAGTGGAATATAGTAATTATTAAGGGGATTGACTTTTATCTTTATAGGAAAATTATGCTTAAATAATGTGGGAATTTAACCATAAAACTTAACAAAGTGTTAAAATAAAGGTATAAACCATTTGGGGATAATTTACTATAAGGAGTGGTTATTCATGATAACAAAAGATCTTGAAAAAAAGCTAGAAGGATTAGGAGCTTTTGAAATTAGTAGCAAGATGTTAAAGTTAGCTAAAAACAATGAAAAGCACAATAAATTTTTGAATGCAGGAAGAGGAAATCCTAACTGGATAAATACTGAAGGAAGACTAGCCTTAGGTAGAATAGTGGAATTTGGTGTTTTTGAATCAAGAAGAACTATACATGAGGGAAATTTAGCTGGATACACCAATTTAGATGGTATATATGAAAGATTAATGGATTTCTTAAATGGGGGGCATGAAGTAGATAAATTTTTACGTGATGCCATAGATTATAGCATTAAAACTTTAAGTGTTAATAAAGATGAATTAGTTAAAGAATTTGTGGATGGAGCAATTGGAAATGATTATCCAGTTCCAAATAGATGTTTAGTAAATACAGAAAAGATTTTAAAATTGTATTTAGAAAAAGAACTTTTTGGAGGAGTAAAATTAGCTAATGAAACTAATGTATTCCCAACAGAAGGGGGAACAGCAGCTATATGCTATATATTTAATTCATTAAAAGAAAATGGACTAATAAAAGCTGGAGATAAGATTGCTATAAACACTCCAATATTTACACCTTACTTACAAATACCAGAATTAAAAGATTATGAGATGGTTGAAGTAGATTTAATTTCAAAGGAAGAAAATAATTGGGTTATAGAGGATTCAGAATTAGACAAGTTAAGAAATAAGGAGATTAAAGCTTTATTTTTTGTAAATCCTTCAAATCCAGCTTCTAAGGCTTTAAGTGAAGAGGCTTTAAATCACATAGCTGATATAGTTAAAGAACGTAAGGATTTAATGATAATAACTGATGATGTTTATGGAACCTTTGTTGAAAACTTTAAGACTATATATTCCGTAGCACCTCATAATACCTTATTAGTTTATTCCTTCTCTAAATTATATGGTGTAACAGGGTGGAGATTAGGATTAATAGCTGCTAATGAAAACAATGTTTTTGATGAGTTAATAAGTAAATTAACAGAGGAAAAATTACAGGATTTAGACAAAAGATATGGCCTTGTAACTTTTGAACCAAGAAAGTTTAAATTTATTGAGAGGATTGTTGCAGATAGCCGTTCAGTTGGCCTTTATCACACTTCTGGATTATCAACACCTCAACAAATTCAAATGGCTTTATTTGCTTTAACTTCGTTGATTACTAAGGGAAGAGATCCGTATATAGAAAGTTCTAAAAAATTAGTGAGAGATAGATATCATGACTTATGTAATACATTAGGTATTAAAGAAGATGATAGTAGAGAAAATGCTAAGTATTACTCTTTAATAAACATTTATGATTTAGCTAGAGATTTATATGATGTTAATTTTAAAGAATATTTAAAGAATAATTTTAAACCTATTGATTTTTTATTACGTTTAGCGGAGATAAATGGAGTAGTTTTAATGGAAGGGGTAGGTTTTGGAGCTGATCCAGGAATATTACGTGTATCTGAAGCTAATTTGCCAGATGAGGCATATAAGAAAATAGCAAAACAAATTTTAGAAATGTTATCTGAATATTATAATCAATATAAATTAGAAAAATAGTATATAATAGATTATATAGAAAAAAGGCAAGCTTTTTGAGTTTGCCTTTTTATTTAGAGGATAAAATAATTAGTATTTAATAAATGATTTTTTTGGTTATAAATTGGAAGGAGAGAAATATTGAATAGAGCGAAAGAAATTTTAAAAAGTTTTTATGGATATAGTGAGTTTAGAAAAGGACAAGAGGAAATAATAAATGAGATTATAAGTGGAAATGATGTTGTAGCTATAATGCCAACTGGTGGAGGAAAATCAATTTGTTATCAAATTCCTGCATTGATTTTAGAGGGGGTTACAGTTGTAATTTCACCACTTATTTCTCTTATGAAAGACCAAGTTGATGCCATAAATAGCATGGGAATAGAGTCAGCATATATAAATTCTACTCTTAGTAATGAAGAGATAAATAATATATTTCAAAGTGTTAAAGATGGACATATAAAAATATTATATGTGGCACCTGAAAGACTTGAATCTATGGAATTTTTAAATTTAGTTTCTAATATAGATATTTCACAGGTGGCTGTTGATGAGGCACATTGTGTTTCTCAATGGGGACATGATTTTAGAAGTAGTTATAAGTTTATTGGAAGGTTTATAAATATTTTAAGAAAAAGACCTGTAGTTTCAGCCTTTACAGCAACTGCAACAGAGGAAGTTAGAAAAGATATTGTAAAATTACTTGAGCTTAATAATCCAAAGGTTTTTGTTTCTGGATTTGATAGGGATAATTTAAAAATAATAATAGAAAAGGGAGTTAACAAGGCTCACTATATATTAGATTATTTAAAAGAAAATAAGGATGTTTCTGGAATTATTTATTGTTCTACCAGAAGAGAGGTAGATTCCTTATGTGAGCTTATAAATTCAAGAGGAATAGGATGCACAAAATATCATGCTGGACTTTCAGATGAGGAAAGAAAGAAAAATCAAGAGGATTTTGTTTTTGATAAGGTAAGTGTAATGGTTGCTACTAATGCCTTTGGAATGGGTATAGATAAGCCAAATATAAGATATGTAATTCACAATAATATGCCTAAAAACATAGAGGGATATTATCAGGAAATAGGAAGAGCGGGAAGAGATGGAGAGAAATCAGAGTGTATTCTTATTTTTTCACCAGGAGATGTTCAGACACAGAAATATATAATAGAAACTGGAACCTTAAATCCTGAAAGAAAGATAAATGAATTAAGTAAGTTACAAACAATGATGGATTTAGTTTATTCTAATGGATGTTATAGAAGATTTATACTTAATTATTTTGGAGAAGACTTAGAGGAAGACTGTCATAATTGTAGCAATTGTGAAATGGAAGGGGAATTAGTTGATAAAACAATAGATGCTCAAAAAGTTATTTCCTGTGTTTATAGGATGAAAAGACCCTTTGGAATAGGAGTAATAATAGATGTTTTAAGAGCCTCAAAAAATAAAAAGATAATTGAATTAGGGTTAGATCAGCTAAGTACTTATGGAATAATGAAGGATTATTCTAAAGAAGGGCTTAAGGACTTTATAAACACTCTAATTTCGCATAGATATATAGATTATATAGGGGAGTACCCTGTAGTTAGACTTAATCAAAGTTCCATAGATATTCTTAAGGGTAATGAAAAAGTTATGTTTAAGGAAAAAATAAAAGCTAAGAGGGTATCTAAAAATAATGAATTATTTGATTTATTAAGAAGTTTAAGAAGAGAAATTGCTTCAGAAGAAGGGGTACCTCCATATATAGTATTTGGTGATAATACACTTAAAGAGATGAGTGTAAGAATACCATTAAATGAGAGCCAGCTTTCAGAAATAAGTGGTGTTGGGGAAAAGAAAATACTTAAGTATGGAGAAATGTTCTTAAATGTAATAAATGAATATGTTAAGGTGAACAATATTGAGATTAAGTGGGAATCTGGATTGAAAATTAATAAGGATGAGCTAGAAGAAAAGTTTAAAAAAGGTAATGGTAAGGATGGGAAGAAAAAGTCCTTTGAAATTACTATAGATATGCTTAGAGAAGGGAAAAAATTCCATACTATTGTAAAGGAAAGAGAACTTTCTATTACTACAGTGCTTTCTCATATTCAGCAATATTTAGAAGAGGGAAATAAAATAGACTTTGAAGTAGATTTTGATTCTTTATTTTCAAAAAGGGAAGAAGAGTTGGTTTTAGATGCCATAGATAAGGTTGGGTATAGCAAGTTAAAAACTATTAAGGAAAATCTAGAAGAATATGTATCATATGAAAAAATAAGATTTATAGTTACTAAATTTATTATAAACATGATTTAATCAATTATTTGAAAATTTAAAAAGATTAAGGATAATAATTATTATAAAAAAAGAATTTGACATATAAATGAGAGAGAATTAAAATATTGTTATGCGAACTTATGTTTGGTTTGATAAGATAATATGTTGAATTTACTTAAATAACTTTAGAGAAATCTTAGTGTACTTTCTTAGATAATACATAGATTTTATAGACATAATAATATATGAAGTTATTTAGATTTTCGTAATCTTATTATTATAAACCAAAGATTTATATCTATATATTAAGCACAAATTATAGAGAGATATTAAGTGGGATAGACAGATTTTAAAGGAAATATAAATTTTAAAAATATAAAAGAAGGGAGAAGCTACTACTCAAAATATTTAAGAGTAAGAAGCTAAAATATAATTTTTTAAGTAGTAAAAAGATAACTTTTTATGAAAGAGAGATTCATATGATAAGTTATTATATTGAGAAGGTAATTTCTTAATATGGATATTTTGAGATAGAGTTAAAGTAGCAGAGTTTTATGAAGGATAAGATAATAGTAAAAGGTGCAAAAGTACATAATTTAAAAAATGTAAGTTTAGAAATTCCTAGGGATAAGCTTATTGTTTTTACTGGGCTTTCAGGTTCAGGTAAAAGTTCTCTAGCTTTCGATACAATATATGCAGAAGGACAAAGAAGATATGTAGAATCTTTATCATCTTATGCAAGACAATTCTTAGGACAGATGGATAAACCAGATGTTGAGTCCATAGAAGGACTTTCACCTGCTATATCTATTGACCAAAAGACAACTTCTAGGAATCCAAGATCTACTGTAGGTACAGTAACGGAAATATATGATTATTTAAGATTATTATATGCAAGAGTGGGAGTACCACATTGTCCTAAGTGTGGAAAAGAAATCACTCAGCAATCTGTGGATCAAATAGTAGATCAAATTATGGAACTTAAAGAGAGAAGTAAAATAATGATCTTGGCTCCAATAATAAGAGGAAGAAAAGGAACTCATGAAAAAGTTCTTGAAAATATTAAGAAGCAAGGTTTTGTTAGAGCTAGAATAGATGGAGAAATTTATGATTTAACAGAAGATCAGATAAAACTTGAAAAAAATATAAAGCATAATATAGAAGCTGTAGTTGACAGAATAATTGTTAAGGACGGAATAGAAGGAAGATTAACAGATTCTATAGAAACATCTCTTAAAATGGCTGAAGGATTAGTTTTAGTTAATATAATAGGAGAGGAAGATAGACTTTATAGTGAGCATTTTGCTTGTGCTGATTGTGGTATAAGTATAGATGAACTTGCACCAAGAATGTTTTCATTTAACTCACCCTTTGGAAAATGTGAAAGATGTGATGGATTAGGAACTTTAATGGAGATTGATGAGGATTTAGTTGTTCCTAATAAGGATTTAAGCATAAGAGGAGGAGCTATTTCTACTTGGGGAGACTCAAGAATGAAGGAAGAATCTTGGACTTATTGTGTTCTTAAAGCTTTAATGGAAAAGTACAACTTTGATTTAGACACTCCATATAAGGATTTACCTAAGAAGGTTCAAGAGGTTTTAATGTATGGAGAGCCAGAAAAATTAAAGGTTACATATACAAAAGAAAATGTAACGGCTGTATATAATCATTCCTTTGAGGGGGAAATAAACAATTTAAGAAGAAGATATATGGAAACTAACTCAGATACCATGAAGGCTGAAATAGAAAAATATATGAGTGATAATCCTTGTCCTAAATGTAAGGGTGCAAGGCTTAAGCCAGAAGCCTTAGCAGTTACAGTGGGAGGAAAAAATATATTTGAATTCACAAGCATGGCTATAAGAGAAGAGTTAGATTTTATAAACTCCATAGATTTCTCAGAAAAGGATAAGATAATAAGTAGTCAAATTATAAAAGAAATTCAATCAAGATTAAGTTTCTTAATAAATGTTGGCTTAGATTACTTAGATTTAGCTAGAAAAGCAGGAACTTTATCTGGAGGAGAAGCTCAGAGAATAAGACTGGCTACTCAAATAGGATCTCAACTTATGGGAGTATTATATATATTAGATGAGCCTTCAATAGGTCTGCATCAAAGAGATAATGATAGACTTATATCCACATTAAAACAACTTAGAGATGTGGGAAATACTCTTATAGTAGTAGAGCATGATGAAGATACTATGAGAGAAGCAGATTACATAGTTGATATAGGGCCAGGAGCTGGAGAGCATGGTGGAGAGATAGTTGCAAAAGGAACTTTAGATGAAATAATGAGGAATGAAAATTCCTTAACTGGTAAGTATTTAACTGGGGCTAAAAAGGTTGAGCTTCCAGAGAAAAGAAGAAAAGGCAATGGAAATTTCATAACAGTTAAGGGTGCTAAGGAAAATAATTTAAAAAATGTTACTACTAAATTTCCTTTAGGAACCTTAACTATGGTTACTGGAGTCTCAGGATCTGGAAAGAGTACCTTAGTTAATGAAATTCTTTATAAAGGATTAAATAAAATCGTAAATAAAGCTAAGGATTTACCAGGAAAGTTTAAAGAAATAACAGGCTATGAAAATATTGATAAGATTATTGATATAGATCAAAGTCCTATAGGAAGAACTCCAAGAAGTAACCCGGCTACATATACTGGAACCTTTGATATAATAAGAGAGCTTTTCTCACAAACTCAAGAAGCTAAAATGAGAGGGTATAAACCAGGAAGATTTTCTTTCAATGTAAAAGGTGGAAGATGTGAAGCTTGTAGTGGAGATGGAATAATAAAGATAGAAATGCAGTTTTTATCTGATGTTTATGTTCCATGTGAAGTTTGTAAGGGAAAAAGATATAATAGAGAGACCTTAGAAGTTAAATATAAGGGAAAAAATATAGCCGATGTATTAAACATGACTGTTGAGGAAGCTTTGGAGTTCTTTGAAAATATTCCAAGAATAAAAAATAAGCTTCAAACCTTAATGGACGTTGGTTTAGGATATATAAGATTAGGTCAACCTTCAACTCAATTATCAGGTGGAGAAGCTCAAAGAATTAAATTAGCCTATGAATTATCTAAGAGAAGTACAGGAAAAACCTTATATATCTTAGATGAACCTACAACAGGCCTTCATATACACGATGTAAATAGACTTGTAAAAATACTTCAAAGATTAGTTGATGGAGGAAATACAGTAATAGTAATAGAGCATAATTTAGATATGATTAAATGTGCAGATTATATAGTTGATTTAGGGCCTGAAGGTGGAGATAAAGGTGGAACTATTATTGCCACAGGAACTCCTGAGAAAATAGCTGAGACTAAGGAATCCTATACAGGTAAATATTTAAAGAAATATCTTTAATAAAGGAATATAATTTTAAAAAGTAAATATAGTATTTAATAATAGATCAATTTAAATAGCTACCAGAATTTATGGTTGTAAATTCTGATAGCTATATTTTATTCATATATATTAGATAAATTTAGTAATTTGATAGTTATAAAATTAATATAATGTTATAAAATATAAAAAGAAGAGAAATAAAAATATAAATATCATAAATTACACTTTTTTAGATGATATAATAATTAGGGATTTTAATTATAATTATGAAATTGTAATCTTTTATTGTATAATCAAGTTATTAAATAAAGTAAAATATAAAAGAAATATAAAATATGTAGAGGTGAAGTGATGTTTTCGAAACTAATGACATGGGTTTTTGGAATAATATTTATAATAATACTATATTCCATAATTTATTATGCATTAAAGATAATGTATAAAGATGTTAAAGGCGGGAAAAAGAAGAAAGCCCCTGGAAAGAAAGCACATGGATTAGAAGTCTTAAAGACAATCTCTGATGGAACTCTAGGTATTGGCTCGGTTATACCAGTGACGAGTACTATATCTATTGGTAGAAGAGAAGATAATTCAATTGTGCTAAATGATCAGTTTGTATCATCATATCATGCTAAAATTTATGTTAAAAATAATGATTTTTATTTAGAAGATTTAGCAAGTACAAATGGTACATTTATAAACGACTCAAAAGTAGAGGGAAGAGTTAGATTAAAAGTAAATGATCAAGTAAGAATGGGAAGCACTGTATTTAAGGTTATAGGATAAAAGAGGTGATAATATGAATACTACTTTAAAGTATGAAAAAAGGATGTTGCTATTAGTCTATCTTTTATGCTTGGCCTTATTCACTAATATAGCTATTAAGCAAACTCCTATAGACAAAATGGCTTTTATAATAGCTGGTATATTAATGCTTATTATTGGATTCTCACATTTCATAATAAGAAAGTTTTATCCTGATGGGGATAAATATATGCTTATTTTTGCAGCTGTTTTAGCTGTAGTTGGAATAGCAGTTCTTTATAGATTAGATCCTAAATTAGCAATTAAACAATTAATTTGGTTTAGTTTAGGAATAGCTATTTATATGGGAATTGTAATAGTTATGCCGGACTTAAAAAGTTTTGCTAAATATAAGTATATTTATATGGGTGGTACTTTGATTTTTATGGCAATGGCTATGATTATTGGTAGAACTGTAAATGGTTCTAAAAACTGGGTTTATATAGGTAGCTTTGGTTTTCAACCTTCTGAAATCGGTAAAATATTTTTTATACTTTATTTAGCATCCGCCCTTATGAAATATGAAAAGAAGGATAATATAAAATATGAATTTAAACAACTTTTAGAACCTGCATTGATTGTAATGTACTCTTTAGGATTTATGGTTTTACAAAAAGATTTAGGATCAGCTCTTATGTTCTTTTTTGTATCTATAACTATGCTTTACATAGCTACTTGTAATTGGAAATATGTCGGTACTGGATTAGTATTATTTTCATTAGGTGGAACAGCGAGTTATTTCTTATTTAATCATGTTAAAAAAAGAGTAATGATTTGGAAAGATGTTTGGAAATATGCTAATAATGAAAGTTATCAGATAGTTCAAGGATTTTATGCAATGTCTCTAGGTGGAATGTTTGGGACAGGACTTTATAATGGTTATCCTAAATTAGTTCCTTTTGCATCTACAGATTTCATATTTACCTTAATAGCCCAAGAATTAGGTCTTGTTTTTGGTATAGGATTACTATTATTATATTTCTTATTATTCTATAGAGGAATAAGAGCGGCGTTAAATACAGATGATCCATTTTCACAATTAAATGCTGTTGGTTTTAGTACACTTATAGTTGCTCAAGTTTTAGTAATTATAGGCGGAGTATTTTCAGTAATTCCATTAACGGGTATAACTTTACCTTTAGTTAGTTATGGTGGAACATCTATGCTTACAGTGTTCATAGCTCTAGGAATACTTCAGAAAATTTCAGAGGAGGGACTAAGATAGATGGCAAAGAAAAAAGATTTATCAGGAAGCATAAAAAAAGTTATGTTTGTCTATTTAGTGCTATTAGTAGGGCTTATAAGTTATATAGCTTACTTCCAATTAATACAAGTTCCAAAGATAGCTGAGATGGATAGCAACTCTGCTGTTATGGCTGCTCAGAACGAGGTCATAAGAGGAGAAATAAAAGATAGAGATGGAAATGTTCTAGCTAAAAGTACTAAAAGTGGTGATTTAACTCAAAAAAGAGAATATCCTTATGGAGAAATATATTCTCATCCAATTGGATATGCTAGTGGAATATATGGAAATGCAGGATTAGAAGGAGCATATTCAAAAGAGTTAACTACTTATGAAAATGTATCATTAAAAGCTTTCTTAAAATCATTTAACTTGAAAAAAGATTTTAAAGAAAGAAATGAAAGTGATAAAAAAGTAGGAAATAGTATTGTAACAACTTTAGATACTGATTTACAGAAGGCAGCCTATGCAGCCTTAGGAGCTAATAGAGGGGCTGTAGTTGCCTTAGATCCTAAGACTGGAGCGGTGTTAGCCAGTGTTTCAAAGCCAGGATTTAATCCTAATAACATGAAAGAAACATATGAAATTGCTAATAACCCTAATGGAAATCCTAAGGATGCCATATTAGTTGATAGAGCTTTAAATGGTCAATATCCTCCAGGATCTACATTTAAGGTTGTAACTTTAACATCTGCTTTAGAAAATCTTCCAGGGGTAATTGAAAGAACTTTTAATGATACTGGTTCTATAAATGTTGGTACAAAAGATTTACCAAATGAAAATGGAAATGCTTATGGAAATATAAGCTTAAGAAAAGCTTTATCAGTTTCAAGTAACGTAATATTTGGAGGAATTCTTGGAGAAGAGCTTGGAAACAAAAAACTAAGAGAGACAGCAGAAAAGTATGGATTTAATAAAGATTTATATTTAGGAAATCTTAAAGCTTATTCTGGAAATTTCCCAGATAGAAAAACTATTGATAAAGGACTTATAGCTTATGATGCTATTGGTCAAGGAGAAGTTTTAGCAAGTCCTATTGAAATGGCAATGGTTGCAGCAACAGTAGCTAATAATGGGGTTAGAATGGAACCTTATATAGTTAGTAAAGTTTTGGATAAAGATGGGGATACTGTAAAAGAGTTTAGCTCAACTAAAAAAGATACAGTTATGAGTAAAGAACAAGCTCAAATCATAAATGAATATATGCAAGGCGTTGCAAAAGATAGAATAAATGATAACTGGGGATATTTTAAAGGAATGAATGTGGCAGCTAAGACTGGTACAGCACAGGTTCCTGATGGAAATTCTCATGCATGGTTAATAGCTTTTGCTCCAGCTGATGATCCTAAAATAGCTGTTGCAACAATAGTTGAAAATGGTGGCTCAGGTTCAAAGGTGGCAGCCCCTGTTACAGCTAGGGTAATGCAAGCATATTTTAATAAATAATTATAGAATATAACTAAATACTTAATAAAAAAATAATCGCCCTAATATTACTATGAAAAATAGTATGTTAGGGCGTATTAATTTATAGTGATTTTACATAAATGTTATTTAATTTATAAAAATAAGTTTTATAATAAAAGATGCGAGGTGATAATGATGTTTGATTTTCAACACCAATTAAAGATATTGCCTGATAAACCAGGAGTTTATATAATGAAAAATTCTCTTGGAGAAGTTATTTATGTAGGAAAAGCAAAGGTATTGAAAAATAGAGTAAGGCAATATTTTCAAAACTCTAAGAATCACTCTGAAAAAGTTAGAGCTATGGTTAAGAATATAGCTGAATTTGAGTACATAGTTACAGATTCTGAAATGGAAGCATTAATTTTAGAATGTAATCTTATTAAAAAATATAGCCCAAGATATAACATAGCCTTAAAGGATGATAAGTTTTATCCCTTTATAAAAATAACCACTAATGAGGATTTTCCAAGGGTTTATGTTACAAGGAATTTTGCTAAGGATGGGAATAGATATTTTGGACCATACACTAATGGTACAGCCGTTTATGAGGTTATGGGACTTATAAAGAAGTTATTTCCCTTAAGAACCTGTAAAAAGGCTATTGTGGAAGGTGGAGAGCCTACAAGAGCATGTCTAAATTATCATATTAATCTTTGTAAAGCTCCTTGTGCTGGTTATGTATCTAAGGCTGAGTACTGGAAAATGATAGATGAAATTATAAACATTTTAAATGGTACAGATACATCCATAATAAAAAATTTAAAATTAGAGATGGAAAAGGCTGCAGAAGAATTAGAGTTTGAAAAGGCTGCTAAAATTAGAGATAGAATTTTGGCCATAGAATTGATTAGCGAAAAGCAAAAAATGTTTACTGTAAAAGAAGGCGATGAAGATTTTATAGACTTATATACTGATGAAAAGGATGGATGTGCTCAAGTTTTCTTTGTTAGAGAGGGAAAAGTTACAGGCAGAGAGCATTTTATGATTGAAAATATTAGTGATGATCCAGTTAAAGAGGTGATAAGTTCCTTTATAGCATCCTTTTATGGAGGAACTGCACAAATACCTAAGACCATTTATGTGCCAGAGGAAATAGAGGATCAAGAGCTTATAGAAAAGTTTCTTACAGAAAAAAGAGGATCTAAGGTTTGGATAAAAGTCCCTAAGAAGGGGGATAAAAAGAATCTTTTAGATATGGTTAGAAATAATGCTAAAATAATGCTTGATCAATTTAAAGAAAAGATGGTTGAGGAAAAAGAGTTAAATAAGTCTGCCTTAACTGAACTTGCAGATGTTTTAGGATTAGATTCTTTGCCTGCTAGAATAGAAGCTTATGATATATCCAATATACAGGGTGTGGACTCAGTAGGGACCATGGTAGTTTTTGAAAATGGGAAAGCTAAAAATTCAGATTATAGAAGATTTAAGATAAAAAGTGTTAAAGGTCCTAATGATTATGAAAGTATGAGAGAAATATTAAGCAGAAGATTTTCTCATGGATTAGAGGAAGTAAATAAAATAAAAGAGAGAAATTTAGAATACTCAAAGGGTAAGTTTTGTATTTTCCCAGATTTGATAATGATGGATGGTGGAAAAGGGCAAGTAAACATAGCCTTAGAGGTTCTAAAGGACTTTGGTATAGAAATTCCCGTCTGTGGCCTTGTTAAAGACGATAAGCATAGAACTAGAGGAATTATATTCAATAACGAAGAAATCCTTATTAGAAGGGGTTCAGGCCTTATGAATCTAATAACTAGAGTTCAGGATGAGGTTCATAGATATGCCATAACATACCACAGAAGTTTAAGAGATAAAAGAACCTTAAATTCCATATTAGAAGATATACCTAGAATTGGGGAAAAGAGAAGAAGAAATCTTCTTATGAAGTTTGGAAGTATAGATAATATTAAAAAGGCATCTATGGAAGAATTATTAGATACACCAGGGATAGACAAAAGAGCAGCAGAGAGTATAAAACAATATTTTTCAAGTTAATTTTTATTAACAGAAATTGACTTAGGATAATATATATAATATTATGGCATAGGAAAATAAAAAAATTTGTACTAAATATTGAAAATATGTCAAGAATTAATTTATACTATTAAATTAGGATATTAAATTTAAAATTGAGGAGTTTGGGTATGAATCAATACATGGAGTTTTATAAATTATTAGGTGAATTTTATAATGAAGAAGATATTACTGTGGATTCTCCAATGAGCGAACATATTTATTTTAGAGTAGGAGGACCAGCAGATATACTAGTAACTCCTGTTAATGAAGAACAAGTAGTTAATACTTTAAAACTTTGTAGGGAATATAATGTACCTTATTTTATATTAGGTAACGGTTCTAATATTTTAGTTAAAGATGGGGGCATTTCTGGAGTTGTAATTAAATTTAACAAATTAAACAAGATTACAACAGAGGGAAATTGTGTAACAGCTCAGAGTGGAGCTTTATTAAAAGATGTATCAAAGGCTGCTTTAGAAAATAACTTAAGAGGCTTTGAATTTGCGTGTGGAATACCAGGAAGCATAGGAGGCGCAGTGTTTATGAATGCTGGAGCTTATGATGGAGAAATGGCACATGTAATAAAATCAGCTAGAGTAATTGATGAAAATTGTAATATTAAAAATTTAACTAAAGAGGAATTAGAACTTGGTTACAGAAGTTCAATAGTTATGAAAAAAGGATATGTAGTTATAGAGGCTACAATTGAACTAGAAAGCGGAGAGTATGCTAGTATAAAAGATAAGATTGATGATCTTACAAACAGAAGAGAGAGTAAGCAACCTTTAGAATATCCATCAGCAGGTAGTACATTTAAAAGACCAGAAGGATATTTCGCTGGAAAACTTATTCAAGATTCAGGATTAAAAGGTTTCTCAATTGGAGGAGCTGCTGTCTCAGAAAAGCATTCAGGTTTTGTAATAAACAAAGGTGGAGCTACAGCTAAGGATGTTTTAGATGTCATAGCTCATGTTCAAAAAACAGTTAAAGAAAATTTTGATGTTGAACTTCATACTGAAGTTAGAATAATTGGTAGAGATTAGTAAGAAGGAGTATGCATGTGCATACTCTTTTTTGCCGTATCATAATATAAAAATTCTTTACGTAGAAAATAGAAAAATATATAAAATTAGAGGTTTATAAAATAAGTAATAATTGACTTATTTTATGTTATAATCTATTTAAGAAATTAGTTTGTTTGCTTTAATTACTAAGTGATTAAAGCATTTATTATGTTTTGAAGTTATTAAACAGATTATAGATTTATAGGAGATGATAATATGAGATTTGTAATAGTTACTGGACTTTCGGGGGCTGGAAAAACAGAAGCAACAAGAAGTTTAGAAGATTTAGGATACTTTTGCGTAGATAACTTACCTCCAAAGTTAATACCTAAGTTTGCAGAGGCTTGTGTTCAAAGTGAAGGTAAAATAGATAAAATAGCATTAGTAATAGATATAAGAGGCGGAATATTCTTTGATGATTTATTTGAAAGCATAGAGTATTTAAAGGCTAATGATTTTAATTACGAAATTTTATTCTTAGAGGCTTCTGATGAGGTTTTAGTTAAGAGATTCAAAGAAACAAGAAGAAGTCATCCGCTTTCACCAGATGGAAGAATAATAACTGGTATAAGTGAAGAAAGAATGAGACTTAGAGAACTTAAGGATAGAGCTGATAATATAATAGATACTTCAAATTATCCTATAAGAAATTTAAGAGAAAAAATAAATCTTTTATATGGAGATGGTAAGCCAGTTGAGCAAAATCTTTCAATAACTGTTTTATCCTTTGGATTTAAGTATGGTATTCCATCAGATTCAGATTTAGTTTTTGATGTTAGATTTATACCAAATCCATTTTATATTCCAGAATTAAAGCCATTTTCAGGGGAAGATGAACCAGTTAAAAATTATGTCCTTGCTCAAGAAGAAACAAAAGGATTTTTATCAAGACTTTCAGATATGGCAGAATTCTTAATCCCTAATTATATAAAAGAAGGAAAGAGACAACTTATTATCTCTATTGGATGTACAGGAGGAAGACATAGATCAGTAGCCATAGCTAACGCTTTATATAAAGATCTTTTATGTAAGAACTTTCACGTTACCTTAGAGCATAGAGATATTAATGAGGATATAAATAGGGGAGATAGAAAACTATGATGATGAAAAAAATGCTTAAGCCTGGTATCAAAGTTAAAAGATACATTTTTTTGGCTTTAGCATCTATAATTACAATGGCTGTTGCCATTGCAAAGTTAATTGATGAGAGGCATGTAACCACCATTCATGATAAAGCTGTATTTATAATACTAATAATTTTTTCTGGGTTAGTAGGGTATAAATCAATAGTTTGGTGCGTGAAGTCAGTGGTTTCATTAGTTAATAAAGGATATATAAATTTATCTATTGAAGAAGATGATTTAGAAGATCTAATAGAAGATGATAGACTTTTAATTAAAGGGCCAAAGATTGTTGTTATAGGTGGAGGAACAGGTCTTTCCATCATGCTTAGAGGATTAAAACACTATACATCTAATGTAACGGCTATAGTAACAGTTGGAGATGATGGGGGCGGATCTGGTATTTTAAGAGAAGACTTAGGAATACTGCCACCTGGAGATATAAGAAACTGTATTTTAGCCTTAGCTAATACTGAGCCTTTGATGAACGAATTATTGCAATATAGATTTAATGATGGTAGACTAAAGGGCCAAAGTTTTGGTAATTTATTTTTAGCGGCTATGGATGGAATATCTGAAAATTTTGAGGATGCTGTCCAAAAAATGAGTTCTGTACTTGCCGTTAAGGGTGAAGTTTTACCTGTAACTTTAGAAAATATGGTTTTAGAAGCAGAACTTATGAATGGACATAGGGTAAGAGGGGAATCTCTAATAGGAGAGGAAGTAATAGACCAAAGTAGTCCAATAAAAAAATTAAAGATAATACCAGAGGATGCTAAGGCTTTAGATAGGGCTTTAGAGGCTATAGAAGATGCTGATGCTATAGTTTTAGGGCCAGGAAGTTTATATACTAGTGTATTACCTAATCTTTTGGTAAAAGATATAAGTAAAGCTATAAAGAAAAGTAAAGCATTTAAAATATATAATTGCAATATAATGACTCAACCAGGTGAGACTGATGGATTTAAGGTATCTGACCATGTTCAAGTTATATTAGATCATTGTGGAAAAGATATGGTAGACTGTATAATTGCAAACTCTAAAGATATTTCAGAAGAATTAAAAGAAAAGTATTTAGATAAAAATTCTGAGCTTGTAGAACTTGATATTAATAAGCTTAAAAAGATGGGACTATGTGTTGTTGATGGAGATTTAACTAAGGTTAAAGGGGATTATATAAGACATAATTCGGATTATTTAGCACAACTTCTCATTGAAACAGTAATGGAAAAGCATTTATTATATGATAGAAAGAAAATTTTAGAGTATATATATTTATCACAAAGAATTAAGAAAAGAGAAGGTTCAAATAGGAAGGAGTAGCCATGTCATTTTCAGCAAAAGTAAAGGGAGAAATATGTAGATATATTGATATATCAAAAGAGGAAGCTCTTGCTCAAATATCAGCTATCATGAAAGTATGTGGTACACTTGCTTTTAGTGGTAGACAAATAAGCTTCAAAATGACAACAGAAAATCCTGCATCTGCAAGATTGATGTTTACTATATTAAAGGATTACTTTGACATACATGCAAAGCTTATGGTTAAAAAAAGTAATTCTTTAAAGAAAAATAATATTTATATGGTTGTTGTAACAGAAGAAATGGGAGTAAAAAAATTACTTGAAATAACAGGTATATTAAGAGAGATAGATGGAATAATGTCACTAGACTATCATATAGATGAGAATTTAGTTGATACAGAAGAAAAGAAAAAAGCTTATATTAGAGGAGCCTTCATTGGTGGAGGAAGTATAAGTAATCCAGAAAAAACTTACCATTTAGAGTTTGTTACTCACTCTCAAGAATATGCAGAGGATCTAGGAAAGTTAATTAATACTTTTGGGTTAAAAGCTAAGGTTATACAAAGAAAAAATAGTTATATAGTTTATATAAAAGAGGGAGAGCAAATAGTAGATTTATTAAATATAATAGGAGCTCATACTGCCCTTTTAGAACTTGAAAACATTAGAATCATGAAAGAGATGAGAAATAATGTAAATAGACTTGTAAACTGTGAAACTGCAAACCTTAGTAAGACTGTAAATGCAGCGGTTAGACAGGTTGAGAGTATAAAGCTTATAGAAAGAGAAATAGGTCTTGCAAGACTTCCTAAGAATTTAAGAGAAGTTGCAGAACTTAGATTAACTTATCCTGAGGAATCCTTAAAGGAGCTTGGTGAAATGCTTGAACCACCAGTTGGAAAATCAGGGGTAAATCATAGATTAAGAAAAATTGAAAAAATAGCTGAAGAGCTTAGAACAGGCAACTTCTAGCAGAGTTTTTAAAATCTTTTAAGTAATTATTTTAACAGCGAATATTAAATTTGCTGTTAAAAAACTTAAAAGTTTTTTTATGCAAAAAAATACCTACCAAATTGAATAATATTAATTTGTTTTTATGGGGAAGATAATTTTGAAAAATATTATTTTAAGTGGAGGTATTAATATGACAAGAAATTTTAAAAAGACAATTTGGCTTTTAGTAGGAGTAATGATCTTTGGAATTATAGGTATGGTTGGATGTACAAAAAAGACTAATGAAAAGACAGAGAACTCAGGACTATCAGCAACTACTCCAGCAGAATATAAAACAATGCTAGAAGAAAAAATAAAAACTTATATTGGTGATGCAAATTTAGGTACAGAATATGATTTTTCAAAGGTAACAGAGGATACTAAGCAAGCAACTTATGAAGAGTATGAAAAATATTATAAAAACCTAGATACTGAACTTACAAATCTAAAAAATGAACTTAACAGCAAAGTTTCTCCATCAGATGGAAAAGTTAATGATGCCAACAGAAAGATAGTTGAAAGCATAGATAATTTAAAAATGTCTATAAGCACTGTTAAAAGTGATTTAGATGCTAACAGAAATAAAATATTAGCAATGCCTAAAGATGAGTTTATTAGTGCAATGAAAGATATTGAAAAATCTGCATATGATGCTAGAGTTAAAGTTCAAGAATCTATAGATGCAGTAAAAAATAGTTTTAAATAAGAAATTAAGCCTATATTAAAATTTTATTTTTAATATAGGCTTAATTTAGTTTAAATGTTAATTTAGCTAACTATTTAAATTAATTAATTTAAAGTTCTAGTAAAAACTAATTAATTTAAATTAATATGGTAATTTAGATATGTTTGTATAAAAAGATTATTTTTCCTTGAGAGGTTAATAATTAGAATTAATATAATAAAGTTTTCTTAGTGTATTTCTCTTTAATATGGTAAAATTAATATATTACACTTAATTTAAAACATAATTTTTAAGTGTTTAATTTAATAAAAAAATAGAGATGATTTTTAAGATTTAAACTTAAAAAAAGTATTTTATATATGATTAAAAAATTTTATAGAAACAATATTACATGAAAGGATGTGAAGGAAATGGGGGATAAGAAGTTTTGTCACTTGCATCTACACTCTGGGTATAGTTTGCTTGATGGTTCTGGAAAAATAAAGCCACTTATTAAAAGGGCAAAGGAACTTGGAATGGAAAGTATAGCATTAACTGACCATGGTGTTATGTATGGATGCGTTGACTTATATAAAGAAGCTAAGGCAGAAGGAATAAAACCTATCTTAGGATGTGAAGTTTATGTTGTGCCTAAGTCTAGAAAGATAAAGAGCAATGATGAAGATAATAAAACATATCACTTAGTTCTTCTTGTTAAGAATGAAAAGGGATATGAGAACCTTATGAAAATTGTTTCTGTAGCATCTATTGAAGGATTTTATTATAAACCAAGAATTGATAGAGAATATTTAAAAGAACATTCAGAGGGAATAATAGCTCTAAGTGCTTGTCTTGGGGGAGAAGTTCAAAAAGCTATTTTAAATGGAAATATAGATAAAGCAAGAGAAGCTGCAACATTTTATAGAGATACATTTAAGGATGGATTTTATTTAGAACTTCAAAATCATGGAATAGAAGAGCAAAAAAAGGTTAATGAGGTAAATATACAGTTAGCTAAAGAGCTTAATATTCCTTTAGTTGCAACTAATGATGTTCACTATATAAACCAGGAAGATTCAAAGGCACATGACATACTTATGTGCATACAAACTGGAAAAACTGTGGATGATCCAAATAGAAGAAGATACCCTTCTGACCAATTCTATTTAAAATCACCAGAAGAAATGTGGGATATGTTTGATTACATTCCAGAAGCTTTAGAAAATACATTAAAGATTGCAGAAGAATGTAATTTTGATTATGAATTCCATGTTTCAAAGCTTCCAAAGTTCCCACTGCCAGAAGGGGTAGAGCCTTTTGAATATCTAAGAAAGACTTGCTTTGATGGTCTTATAGATAGATTAGAAGAACTTAAGCCTCTTAAGGAAAAGGGAATATATGATATAGATAAGGTTTATGAAATTGGTGAGAATAATGAAAAAGTAAAAGAAGATATAGAAAGGCTTGAATATGAGCTTGGAGTAATCAAGCAAATGGGATATGTTGATTACTTCCTAATAGTTTGGGACTTCATTAAGTATGCTAATGACAATGGAATACCAACTGGCCCAGGAAGAGGATCAGCAGCTGGGGCCTTAGTTGCCTATACCTTAGGAATAACAAAAATAGACCCTATGAAATACAGCTTACTCTTCGAGCGTAAATTAAGATGCGCTGTTTAAATCGGGTGAATTGCTGGGAAGCTAAGTCGAAAGATATGCCAATCAGCAGCCAAGTCTAGGAATAGCAGAAAAGTACTAGAAAGGTTCAGAGACTAGAAAAGTGAGTAGCTAAGCAATAATCTTTTCCACGAGTTCCCGACATATTGAATATAAATATATTTAGCAAACCAAAATATAAGTAATATTTTATGCATAGAAAAAAGAATGTATTCAATATGATGATATAGTCCAAACTGAAGTAGAAATGACTACTTGATTAAAATGAAGGAAACTTCCAGAGTACAAGATAAAGAGCTTGTAGATAAACACTAATTGTTCTTAAATCCGGAGAGAGTAAGTATGCCAGATATAGATTCCGATTTCTGTTATGAGGGAAGACAAAGAGTTATAGACTATGTTGTTGAGAAGTATGGTCACGACAATGTATCACAGATTATAACTTTTGGAACAATGGCAGCAAGAGCTTGTATTAGGGACGTAGGTAGAGCTATGAATTACACTTATGCAGAGGTTGATAGAATAGCTAAACAAATACCTACAGTTCTTGGAGTAACAATAGATAAGGCTTTAGATTTAAATCCAGAGCTTAAAACAATATATGATACTGAAGAGAGAGTAAAAGAACTTATTGATGTAAGTAGAAGGCTAGAAGGGCTTCCAAGACATTCATCAACTCACGCTGCGGGAGTAGTTATAGCTTCTCAGCCTTTAGTTGAGTATGTTCCACTTCAAAAAAATGATGAATCCATTGTAACTCAATTTGATATGACAACACTTGAAGAGCTTGGTTTATTAAAAATGGACTTCTTAGGTCTTAGAACCTTAACTGTTATGCGTGATGCTGTGGATATGATCAAGTATAACAGGGGAGTAGACATAGATTTAGATAATTTAGACTTTGATGATAAAGAAGTTTATAAAATGATTGGTGAAGGAAATACAGTAGGGGTATTCCAGTTAGAGTCAGCAGGAATGACCTCTTTCATGAAAGAGCTTAAGCCAGACTGTTTAGAGGATATCATAGCGGGAATATCATTATATAGACCTGGTCCTATGGCAGAAATACCAAGATATATAAGTGGTAAAAGGGATCCAAAGTCAGTAGAATATATAGTTCCTGAGCTTGAAAACATATTAAATGTAACCTATGGGGTTATGGTTTATCAAGAGCAGGTTATGGAGATTGTTAGAAAATTAGCAGGATATTCCATGGGTAGAAGTGACCTTGTTAGAAGAGCTATGTCTAAGAAAAAGCATAAGGTCATGGAAGAAGAGAGAAAGAACTTCATTTATGGAATTGAAGATGAAAATGGAAATATAGAGGTTCCAGGTTGCTTAAGAAATGGTATTTCAGCTGAGGCAGCTAATAAAATATTTGACTCTATGATGGATTTTGCATCCTATGCATTTAACAAAAGTCATGCTGCTGCCTATGCCGTAATAGGATTCCAGACAGCTTATCTTATGAGATATTATCCAGTAGAGTTTTTAGCTGCTATGCTTAACTCTGTTATGGGTAACAGTGATAAGGTATCTGAATATATAAGAAGTGCAGAAAAGCTTGGAATTCAGGTATTACCACCAGATATAAATGAGAGTTATACTAAGTTTACAGTTAAGGGTGATACTATAAGATTTGGTATGGGAGCTATAAAAAATGTAGGGGTAAATGTTGTAGAAAACATAGCTAAATCAAGAGATGAAAAGGGTAAATTCACTTCACTTATGGATTTTTGCAATAAAATAGACTTAAGTATTGTAAATAAAAGATCAGTAGAAAGTTTAATAAAAGCTGGTACATTTGATAGCTTAAATGTTTATAGATCACAATTATTATCTGTTTTTGAAAAAATAATGGATGGAGTATATTCTCAGAGAAAGAAAAATATAGATGGGCAAATGTCATTGTTTGGAGCGCTTCAAGAGGAAAGTGAATCAAACTTAGAAATAAGATACCCAAACATAAAGGAATTCAACAAGAAATATATGCTTGCTATGGAAAAGGAAATGACAGGACTTTATATGAGTGGTCATCCACTAGATGATTATGAAAAGCCTTTAAAGGAACAAACATCAATAACTATAGAAAAAATAATAGAAGCTCAAAAGAATTTAAATGAGCAAAAAAATGTTGAATTAGAAGATTTAGTCTTAGACAGTTCTTTAACTGATGGAACTAGAGTGATTATAGGGGGAATTCTTACTAATGTTTCTAGAAAGGTAACTAGAAATAATACTCTTATGGCATTTGCAAAGGTAGAGGACTTAACTGGCTATTTAGAATGTGTTATATTCCCTAAAACCTTAGAAAAATGTAATGCACTAGTAAATGAGGACTCCTTTGTTTTAATAAGAGGAAGAGTTTCTCTAAAGGAAGATGAGGAGCCAAAAATACTTTGTGAAGATATACAACCACTAGAATTAATAAATTCTTCAAAGGTGTATATAAAGGTTGAAGATAGAGAAAAAGCTAATATGATAGTTAAGCCTTTAAGAGTTTTATTATCACAATATAAAGGTGATTCTCCAGTTTATATATTTGCAGCAAAGGAAAAAGCATCTTTTAGATTAAACAGAGATATGTGGGTTGATTTAGATACAGATGTAATAGATTTTTTAATTAGCAAATTTGGAGAAGGAAATGTAAAAGTAGTTGAAGGTTAATAATTATAATTCAGAGTTGAAAGAAAAGTTTAAGTGTTTTCATAAAGATTGAAATTTAATCTTATAATATTAAACTTAAAATTTGTTAAAACTAAATAAAATAGGAAATGAATGTCCACTTTAGAAGGAAAACTAGAGTATAAAATATTTTTTTAATAGAATGGGCATTAACGATTACTTATTGAGTTTGAGGGAGATATTTTAAATGAAGCACTAGTAACAGTCTTTTTAAAAGTGGACTTTTTTTTAAAAAGTGCTAAAATTAATTTGTAAATTTTCTTAAAATTAAAAAAATAAAATTTTTTTAAAATAAGTGTATAAATTTATTATATTAAAATTTATGATTTGTTTTAAGGG
>ERZ773156.717-NODE-717-length-29584-cov-5.17142_pt1 | contig 29584 bp, 26 predicted proteins | sample MGYA00511895_ERZ773156 | MGnify/ENA primary metagenome ERZ773156 (study PRJEB29015, sample SAMEA2737850) | human gut metagenome | biome: human gut; feature: human-associated habitat; material: faeces | place: China | collected 2012 ... | reverse complement strand
GAAAACCTTTTGTCACGGCAGCCCGTAGCCCATTTACGTTATATGTAATAATCTTCATACTTATTTGATTTCTTAGAAATGAATTATTCAAGATGTCAACTCGGATACCAGCAGCATGATATTCAGCACAGTGACCACCGCAGCAATGGCATAAAGTACAAATGTACTCCATTTACTGTTTACATACTGCCCCATCACTTTGCGTGAAGAAGTCAGTCCCACTTGCAGGAAAACCGTAAACGGCAGCTGGATGCTCAGTATCATCTGTGAAATCAGCAGTCCTTTGAACGGGTCTCCGATAAAGAAAATCAGCAGCAGTGCAATGCCCAGCGACAGAATCACACCCACCTGCGAGTGACTGTCTTTGATATGATAGGATTCTCCGAAAATACCGGCAAAGATAGAACCTGCCGCCATACCGCTGGTTATCGTGGAAGATATACCCGCCATCAGTAATGCCAATGCAAAAACCACGGCAGCACTGTTCCCCAGCAACGGCTCCAGCAAGGATTTGGCCTGCTGCAACTCTTCCACCTGAATACCGCTTTTAAAGAAAGTTGCCGCTGCCAGCAGTATCATGGCACTGTTGATGGCCCATCCCACAATCATAGAGAACAGCGTGTCGAACAATTCATATTTCAACACCTTACGGATGGACGCATCATCTTTCTTATTATATTCATGGCTCTGTATCACTTCCGAGTGCAGAAACAGATTATGCGGCATCACCACCGCACCGAGCACACTCATGATAATCAGCATGCTCCCATGCGGGAACGAAGGTGTCACCCACCCTTGTGCGGCCAGCGGCCAATCTATCTTCACCAGAAACAGCTCATAGATAAAGGAGAGCCCGATGACCGAAACAAAAGCAATGATGGAACGTTCTATCTTCTTGTAGGAATTAGTGAAAAGCATGACGACTACAAATACGGTAGTCAAGATAGAGCCCCATATGATGGGAATGTCAAACAGCATCTGCAAAGCGATGGCACCTCCCAATATCTCTGCCAGCGAAGTCGAGATGGAAGCCAGCACTGCTGTACCCAATATGGGACGCGACACCCAGGAAGGAGTATATTTGGTAGCGGCTTCGGACAAGCACAAGCCGGTTACAATGCCAAGATGCGCCACATTATGCTGCAATACAATCAGCATGATAGTGGATAAAGTCACGACCCACAGCAACGAATAGCCAAATTCAGACCCTGCCGCAAAATTAGATGCCCAGTTCCCCGGGTCAATAAAGCCCACAGTCACCAGCAGTCCGGGACCTATATATTTAAAAACGTCCAGACCGCCCAGATAGCGTTTGTGGTCTCTCCGTTTCAAGTCTTTAAAAATATTCTTCATTGTGTCTGTTCAATTAAGAGCGTAAAAATACTCAAATAATAACAAATACCTCCATGTTAGGTTCAAAAAAAGCCCCTGGCATCTTTCAATGTCAAGGGCTCTCATCCATTCTTTCAGGCAGTAGGCTCAATACCCCATCTCGTGCAATGCCTTGCACAATTGGTCGGGGCAGGAAGTGGAACGTCTTCCGCAGCGAATTCCTTCCAAACGGGCAATCACCGCATCTACCGGCATGCCTTTCACCAAACGTGAAAGTCCTTGCAGGTTTCCATTACATCCACCCCAAAATGCCACTTCTTTCACAATACCATCTTCCACATCCAGTTCGATGTTACTGCTACACGTACCTTGCGTCTTGTATGTATATGTCATTATTCTCCGCCTTCTTCCGGTTTCATGTTAGTATAAACCGTCTGTACATCATCAAACTCTTCGAGACGCTCTATCATCTTGTCGATGGTTTCGCGTTGCTCGGGAGTCACATCCTTCATATCGTTCGGGATATAGGTAAACTCACCGCCGACATCTTCAAAACCGCACTCTTCCAAATGTTTCTGGATAGCTGCATAGCTTTTCGGATCACCATAAATAGTGATAGTACCTTCTTCTTCATCCTCTTCGTAGTCTTCCTCTACGTCATAGTCTATCAAGTCAAGAATGAGTTCTTCCATATCGATACCGTCTTTCTTCTTGAAAGTGAACACGCACTTGTGGTCAAACAAGAAAGCCAGTGAACCCATTGTTCCCAAGTTACCGCCGAACTTGTTGAACACGGAACGCACATCGGCTACTGTACGGGTAGTATTATCAGTCAGCGTATCCACAAAAACAGCTACACCGTGAGGACCGTATCCTTCATAAGTCATACCCTTATAGTCGCTCTGGTCCTTACCCATCGCATTCTTGATAGCACGTTCAATATTATCCTTCGGCATGTTTTCACGCTTACAAGTAGCGATTACCGAACGCAGTGTCGGGTTGTTTTCCGGCTCCGGACCACCAGCCTTCACCGCAATAGCAATTTGTTTACCCAGTCTTGTAAAGGTCTTTGCCATGTGACCCCATCTTTTCAATTTGGCAGCTTTTCTATATTCAAACGCTCTTCCCATTGGAACTAAATATTTATGAGTTATAAGTTATGAATTATATGAGAATGTGAAAAACAGACTTAATTTATTTTAGGCACGGATTTCACGGAATCACACGGATTTTCATGTATGTTTTCCGTAAAATCCGTGCCTAAAAAAGTTTTACACATCTTTATTCCCTTTTTCAACGAAGTTTCGCCCCCAGCTTGTCTTCCAGATTTCTCACCAGCTTGGACATGATTTTATCAATCATTTTATCGTTCAACGTCTGGTTTTCGTCCTGCAACAAGAAACTTACGGCGTAGGATTTCTTTCCGGCTTCCAGATTCTTGCCTTCATAGACATCAAAGAGAGACACTTCCTTCAACAATTTCTTCTCTGTTTCATAGGCAATCTTCTCGATTTCCGCAAACTGCACCTTCTTGTCGAGCAGCAGGGCGAGATCGCGTTTCACAGCCGGGAATTTGGAAATCTCGGTATAGTTTATTTTCACGTTTTTGACGGCTTTCATCAGCTCTTTCCAATTCAGGTCGGCATAGTACACCTCGTTGTCGATGTCAAACGCTTTCAGGAGCTTTCTTGTCACCACACCGAAGGTAGCCAAACGCTTACCGCCTCTTGTCTGTACAGACAAGGCCGCAGCATAAATGTCGTCCGTAAGATTGCCGACTACCAAATCGTGCATCTGCAATCCGAGACGGGCGAATATATTTTCAACATACGCCTTCAGTTCGTATACGGAGCTATCCTCGTCTTGGTGCGCCCATGAATTGGAAACTCTCTTGCCGGTAACCCACAAGCCCAGATGATAATCTTCCGAGTAAGGAGCAAGCGCCTTTTCAGGATTGCGCTTCTCTTCGTTGAAGTAATAGCAATTACCGAATTCAAAGAATCTCAAATCGGCGTTCTTGCGGTTGGCATTGTGAGAGATGCTCTCCAGTCCGCCAAAGAGCAAAGACTGGCGCATGGCGTTCAAGTCCGCGCTAAGCGGGTTCATCAGCATTACGAGGTTCTTAACGGGATAAGATTCCAATCCGTCATAATATGCGGCGCGTGTCAGCGAGTTATTCAAAATCTCATTGAAACCGCAGCCTACCAATTGCTCGGCAATCAAATTCTGCAATCTGTTGGACTTGTCCCATTCGCCTTTCGTTGTCAGGCTGGACTTCAAAGCCGTAGGAATCTCCACATTATTATATCCGTAAATACGGAGAATATCTTCTATTACATCGCAGTCGCGCTGTACATCCACACGGTAAGGCGGAACGTCCAGCGTCAGTCCCTCGGCCGTTTCACCGACAATCTTCATTTCCAGACTTGTCACGATACTCTTTATGGTTTCTACCGGAATAACCTTGCCAATCAGCGAATGTACTTTCTCATAAGAAAGTTCCACTCTGAAATCTTGGGCGGGAGCGGCGCATACATCCTTTATATCGGAAGATATGGTACCGCCGGCAAGTTCCTTCACCATCAATGCCGCCAGTTTCAGGCAGTAAAGGGTGGCGTTCGGGTCGATACCTCTTTCAAAGCGGAAAGAAGCATCCGTATTCAAGCCATGACGACGGGCGGTCTTGCGCACCCAGGTAGGATGAAAATAAGCGCTTTCGAGGAATACATCTTTCGTAGTTTCCGTAGAACCGGAATCCAATCCGCCGAATACTCCGGCAATACACATAGCCTCTTCCCGGTTGCAAATCATCAAGTCGCGTTCGCTCAATTTGCGTTCCACACCGTCCAAAGTGACAAAGAGAGTGCCTTCGGGCATAGTCTTTACAATCACCTCGCCGCCTTTAATCTTGTCGGCATCGAAGCAATGAAGCGGCTGACCGAACGCATGAACGATGTAGTTCGTAATGTCCACCACATTGTTAATAGGACGTAGGCCGATGATACGGAGCTTGTTTTGCAACCATTCCGGGCTCTCCTTTACGGTTACGTCTTTTACGGTTACTCCGGCATAACGCGGACAAGCCTCGCCGTTTTCCACCGTAACCTTGATGTCCAAGTCGTGGTTCTCAACGGCAAAAGCGTCCACAGACGGCTTCTTCAAAGAAGCTGGCAGACCATTCTGTACCAGATAAGCGTACAAATCGCGAGCCACGCCGTAGTGTGAGCACGCATCAGCGCGGTTGGGAGTAATATCCACTTCCAGCACGTAATCGCTCTTGATGTTATAATAATCCTTGGCAAGCGTGCCCGGCACAGCCGTTTCCGGCAATACGATGATACCCGCATGGTCTGTACCGATACCTATTTCATCTTCCGCGCAAATCATACCGTTGGACTCTACGCCGCGGAGCTTTGATTTCTTGATTGTAAAGCATTCATCACCATCGTAAAGTTTCGCACCCAAAGTAGCTACTACCACTTTCTGTCCGGCAGCCACGTTAGGCGCACCGCATACAATCTGCACAGGCTCGCCCTGTCCCAAATTTACGGTAGTGATGTGCATGTGGTCTGAATTAGGATGAGCTTCGCATGTCAGCACTTCTCCGATGACCAGACCTTCCAGTCCGCCTTTAATGGTTTGCACCTCTTCTACGCTTCCTGTTTCCAATCCAATGGAAGTCAGCGCAGCGGCGACTTCATCCGGTGTCAAATCGAAATCGACATACTCTTTCAACCAATTATAAGAGATATTCATATCATTATTTTTTTATTGTTTCCAAAAGTGACCCGCAAAGTTAATAAGATTTTTTGGTTGGCAGGGAATTATCAGAGAAGAAAATAAAACAAAAACAGCCGGAACCGCTAAACAAAGCAATTCCGGCTGCGCCTAAAACAAAATAACCGCTGTTACCTGTCGTTTATCAAGCCTCTTTTTCTGCAAATGGCGATGGGCGCTCCAAGCTCTTCCCGCTCCGCCACCTCGATATATCCGTCTTGTTCCAGCTCAAACAGTGCGGGATATACCCGCAACTTGTCGGCGCCGGAATTGCAGATAATATCATCCACAGCCACCATCCCATCCGAGGCGTCTATATAATCTCTGATTTTTTGCGTGTCAAGTGCTTTGTAATCCATAGTCATAAATTTATCCTTTCATTTTTTACTGTAATGATACGATTTAAAGTTTATCCGCTATGCTGTGCAGCCGTCTCCGTAACAACTCACGTTCTTCATCGTCCAAAACCCGACACAACACCCCATATCAACGTATGAAAAGACTGATTTTCACATCACCCCCTTTTTAAGAATTGCTGAACAGTACTGTTGCTCACATTCCCGAATCGCCAACAAGTATACTGAGAGTCACCTTGAGCACCTTCAGTACGTAACGAAACTCTTCATCTATCAAAGAATAAAGATGGAGTGCCCACCGCCACAGGTTCGGTTACCTCTCCTTCCAGTACATCTTATATTTTATTCTGAAATACAACTAACATCTCCAATATAAAACACAAAAGTACCCGCTACAAACCTAATTTACTCAAACATTCTTCATTTTTCAATTTTCTCTTTCTATCGAATATCCACCCCCACTTATTAAAATACTTAATAGTAGAGTAAATATGATATTTTAATAATTTCCAATTTTTATAAGAGCCTTTTTCATATTCATGGTATACAACGACCGTAGGATAAAACATTGTTTTAGATATTTCTCCTATCCTACGGCACAAATCTAAATCTTCTGCATACATAAAAAAACGTTCATCAAAGCCACTAACTTTTTTCAGGATATCTACTCTCATAAACATAAAGCAACCGGATAACGACGGAACCTCCATAACCTTATCATATCCTGTAAAATGTAATTCATATCTATCCGCACTTTTTTCCTGATATTTCCTTATTGGAATAAAACGTCTTCCAAACAAATCCATTGGAGTAGGCAGTAATTTGCATAAATACTGAATATTTCCATTGGGATAAAGAATCTGAGGCATTACCAAACCACAATCGGGATACGAGTCCATAAATCGGGATAATGCCTCTATAACGAAATCATTCCAATAAATATCCGGATTTAACACCACATGATAAGTCGCTCCTTTTTCCACAGCCTTTTTTATGCCTATGTTATGCCCGCTTCCATAACCCAGATTGTCACTATGTATATATACTATTTTTTCTGACACGTCTTTCAACTCTCGCAAACTGTCATTAGAAGAGTTGTCTATTATATAAAGAATTTCAATGGCAGAACGAACGGCACAGTTAATGACACGAAGTAATTCACGGGCCGCTGTGTGGTAAACGACAATAGATGCAGTAATCATAAAAAGAAATTTGTTATTTTTTCAGAAAGATGCAAAATCCGGATTCAGCATCCTGTTATACAAAGCCATATAATTCCCGGCCATTTTTCCACATACCAAATAATGCAAATAATAAGTATACACTTTCTCCGAAAGAACATCCGACCGTTTGTCTGTGCTGACAAGTGCATCACATAATGAATCAATATCGCCTAACCGAAAAAAACAAGAGCAATCTTCCGGAATGATACTCTTGAACACTGGTATATCCGAACATACAACCGGTAATTTGGCAGCAGCAGCCTCAATAAATGCCAACGGATACCCTTCTGTGTAGCTGCATAAAGCATACACATCAAAATATTTCATATATCGTCCGCCTTCTTTTCTATTTCCCAACCATAAACAACGTTCATTCACCCCATTCTGTCGTGCCAATTGCTGCAACTCACTAAGGTACGGACCATCACCTACCAATATCAGTGCATATCGGGGCAGTTTCTTCAAGGCATCAATCAATTGCGCATATCCTTTTCTTTTGGTTATGTAGGCTACTCCGCCGATTATCCGATACCTCTGCTTCATATGCATAATAGATTGTCTGTCGCAATCTTCAATATCGGTATCATAATTTATGTTACGCCCGTTGTAAATCACTTCCACATTGCGTAAACCACATTTCTCATAGTATGCCTTATGATACTCGCTGAGAGTTACCAAAACATCAAATCGCCGCAGAAAGAGCAGCCAAGTATGAATGACAAAATATGCCTTTTTTGCCGGAAAATCAAACGGCATCTGTTCTGCAATATGTTGATGCAAAGTTGTGACAAATTTAGTATGGCATTTTTTCAGTACCGGCTTATGGACAAAGACATAGGCATCCGAACGGTACATGTGTGAGTGTACAATATCAAAAGTATTCCAATCAATCGGTCTCCAAAATGAAATCCGCTTTGAGAGGCAAGGTAATTCCACTTCCACAATATCATCAAAATAAAAAACAAAACACTCATGCCCCATTTTCTTATATTCAATACACAAATCTCTCGCAACCAATATCGGACCTTTATTGGCAAGAGAGGGAAGAATCATGGCAATATTCATGCAAAATAAAATTGATAGGGAGTTATTTTATCCGGACCTATATTCAAGGTAAGCATAGTTAATGTCAATAAAACAAGAATTACAACAAAAACCGGCCTTGATTTTTTAGAAAGCAACACTACCAAATACGAGATTAGTACCGGCTCTACACACAATAATATATTTGAAATACGAGCACCGATTATGGCAAAATCATTAAAAAGCATCATCCAGCACACGCCGATTATGTAGGCGTATAGCATAAATATGAAGTACTTACTCATTTGTTTTAATCTATTCGAAAAAAACAACAGAACTGTAGCTACTGCCAACGACTTCAATACATTTATATTAGTTAAGATTCCCAATTCTGCCGCATATCCACTATCTCCATAAGCAATGTACGCACTTAAACGTTCGTCAATACCTCCAGCAAATAACTTAACCAACTGACCTAAAGGGTAAGCCAATCCTATACACAGACAAGCCAACAACATCCATTGCAAGGCCTTCACTGTAATCTTCCGTTTGCTGAATATCCACACTCCAATCCAAATGACGGCAGACATGTGTATCGAAACCGCAATCAACAATATCCATAAAAACTTCTTATATCGCTGTTCTGCGAGGTAACGGACACTATACAGGCAAATGGCACTGGCTAATCCTGCCCTTATCTGTATCATCTCTTTCAATACATATAGATGAACAAAGTAATAAAGTACACATATAAGAAAATAAGGAGAATATTTTTTAAAAGATTCCAGATTAAAGGCTGTAGCGCTTCCTGCCACAACCAAGAACATAATTATCGGTGAGGTGCTGAAAAAAGATAATACTTTACACAGTAAATTGAAACCAACATCGGCAACCCCCATTCCACTGTCATCCGCTATTCCCTTATATATATCATAATAGGCTTCCCAATCAGGATTATCATATCTTAGCCCTGCAAATAAAGTCAAACAGGCCCAAAGAATAAACAACAAAAACAGCCTCTGCTTATATTTTACGGAAATAGCCTCCAAAAAAGAAAAGAAAGCTATAAAAATATATATGATATAATAAATAGCCACTGCCTTTCCATTTTACTGTATTTAATTCTTTGTCAAAAACTCTCTACTCAGCAATTCCAAGTATTTATCCGTAGAATAATAATCTGAAAAAATACCGATATACTCTTTCTTTATCTTATCGATACATACCGGGCTCTTTTCCAACTCTACAATTTTATCCAAACATTCCTGAGCAGAATGAAAAGATATTGTATATAATACATCAGAAAATTGAGACTTAAAATCTCCTATTACATCTGAATACACAGGTATTACACCTGCTGCCATATATGAATTCATTTTGGTAGGGGTCGCCACATTATTTACCGTAATATCATCCCGAACAATAAATCCATATTTGTATTCTTTCAGTTTATTTTGAAGTTCACTGCTAGGTACGAATTGAATGTCGGCTGTAACATGGTACTTTTCACATAATTGTTTTGCATATTCTTGTTCCTTAGTTAGCAGCGTCAAGGCAGCCTGTGGAAACTGCTGTTTTATTTTCTTATACAATAATAAAGTCTCATCAATGCATTGCCAACGCGACATAGAGCCTGCATATACAAATGAGGGAGATTTATATTTATCTACAGTGAAGCAAGATAAGTCCAGTTCTTGATTAAAACACGGCATTATAAAATGATTTTTTTTCGCATAACCATATTTTCTTTTATAATGTCCGAGCATTGTTTCAGATACAAAAAATATCTTTTCTGCATGTTTTAAAGCAAATCGTTCAAGAAACTCCCATAAAGCTTTTCTAAAATACTTGGATAGACTGTTTTCGAATTGACACATCGCTTCTTCCGGAACAACACCTTGAAACCATATTGTGAGGTATTGTTTCGGATTTCGTAACCAAGTCAACAAGAATGCTTTAGCCTGAATGGTAAGAACTTTATCTGAAGGAGTTATTTGTTTCAGAGATGAAACATACTCTACTTCTTCTCCGCTTAAAATTAATGCTTTCCTTATTATTTCCACATAATAATAAGTAGCTTCATTCAAATCTGTTTCTTGGAGAAAAAATTTATACATAAAATAACCGTTTTACAATCCTACCACAAGCTATTCCATCCCCATAAGGATTTATAGCCTTACTCATCCTATCATAGTATTCCTGATTATTGAGCAGTTTGAAAACTTCATTTACAATTTTTTCATAGTCAGTACCTACGAGTTTTACTGTTCCTGCTTCCAAAGCTTCCGGACGCTCTGTTGTATCACGCATCACAAGTACAGGTTTTCCCAATCCCGGCGCTTCTTCCTGAATACCCCCACTATCCGTCAGTATAATAGTAGATTTTTCCATTAAATATATAAATGCTAGGTATTCCAAGGGCTCTATGAAAAAGATATTTTCCAAATTGGATAAACTTTCTCCAAATACTTCATGAATCGGCTTACGGACATTAGGATTTAAATGCATGGGATAAACGAAATCTATATCCCGATACTGTTCAGTGAGTGTTTTTATGGCCTTACACATCGAAATGAAACCATCACCAAAGTTCTCACGGCGATGCCCAGTTATCAAAACCATTTTTCTGCCACCAGCCAAACGATTTACATCATAACCTGAATTATTCAAAACTGTTTTCAAAGTAGCAGACAAGGAATCATCTGTCTTAATCTTATCCACTACCATATACAGTGCATCAATTACTGTATTTCCGGTAACCGTTATCGCGCCTTCCGATATACCTTCAGCCAAAAGATTCTTTTTGCTTAAATCAGTAGGTGCAAAATGATAGGTAGCAATACGCCCGGTTATCTGACGGTTCATTTCTTCAGGCCAAGGACTATATATATTATGTGTACGTAATCCGGCTTCAATGTGCCCTACAGGTATCTGTTGATAAAAAGCAGCTAATGCGGCAGCCGTAGAAGTCGTAGTATCTCCGTGAACCAATACCACATCCGGAAGAACTTCTTTCAGGACATCGCGCATCCCCAGCAGTACTCTGGAAGTGACATCATATAGGTCTTGCCCTTGCTTCATGATATTGAGGTCGTAATCGGGGGTAATCTCAAAAATCTTCAATACTTGATCTAACATTTCACGGTGCTGACCGGTTACACACACTATGGTTCGGAACTCTCGCGAATATTTCTGAAATTCTTTTACCAGTGGAGCCATCTTTATTGCTTCGGGACGGGTGCCGAAGACAAGCATAATTTTTTTCATCTGGTTGATATTATTATCTTATATATTTGTATCAATTTATTTCGATATATACGTGAGTGTATTGTCACACTTATCAATGACATGCACTTCATTAAAAATACTGCCCCAAATGGCTTATTGCGTTGGTAATAGAGTACTTTGCTCTTAAATACCATAGCATATTTTTTTAAATTGAATAACTGTGACTTATCAAATGACCCTCCTTCTAAATGAATAATTTTCAGCATAGGAAGCAGACACACATTATAGCCTAACCTACGCATACGACAAAACATATCAGTTTCTTCGTAATACATAAAAAATTGAGGGAAAAAACCTTGAATATTATCCCATACGCTTCGGCGAATAAACACATCTGCCCCCGAAAGATAATCTACATGACTTATATCTCCCTCATTAGCTTTCTGCCCTACTGAAAGATGATTTTTATACCATTTGGGATACAGCCTGTAAAACCCTATATCGGAAAACTCCTGTAACAAGGAAGGGAATTTTCCATGCGAAACAACGGAATTACCCAACGTATCTATAAGGCTTCCACCACAAGCTGCTACCTGAGGAGATTGCTGCATAAAACGATAGAACTCCAAAATGACGTTACTAACCAAAATAGTATCAGAGTTCAACAAGAACAGATAATCTCCATTAGCATATTTTGCTCCTAAATTATTAGCTTTCCCAAAACCCAAGTTCTCAACACTTTCTATGATTTTTGCTTGCGGAAACATTTTTTTTATCATTTCAATTGATTTATCAGACGAAGCATTATCAACCACAATCACTTCAAACTCCACATTTATAGTCTTTTCATAGACAGACTGTAAACATTGTAAAGTAAGGTCACATGTATTGTAATTAACTATAATAATAGAAATTTCCATTTTCACACACAAGAGTATTATACAGCTTTTGTGGATTACACTGTATTTATCATCCTACAAATTAAGACTTTTGATTACATTTTCCCAAGAGAGCTGTGTTACATCATACTCTTTATAAACATCTACCGAACGCTTGCCTATCACAACTTCCTTTAAGATAGAAGCTAAAGCATTGCTATTATCTTGAGGTATCAGACAACCGTATTTTCCATTTTCAGAAAGATCATTATATGCACCTACTTCTGTTGAAAGCAAATAATTTCTAAAACGTTTAGCTTCATTGAGAACTAATCCATAACTCTCATATCTTGAAGTCAGCACAAACACCTTAGCTTTATTATAATACTCCCAAAGTTCTTTTTTATCATAAATTGGTCCTGTAAAAATAACCGATTCTTTCTTTTCGGGGTGAAGCTGGAAGAAATTCTCGACATTTGATTTAAAAGATTCATCAACCGGTCCTATTAAACAACATTTCCACCCTTGCAAATCAACTTTTTTCAAAGCATCCAAAAACATCTCCGTATTTTTTTGATAAGTACCTAACCTGCCAACTGTAATAATCAAATTTTCTTTTTTTGCATAATCTCTTTCTTTTATTTGTAAATCTTGCAAGGTATCTTCGTCAAAACCGTTAGGCATCAATTGTAGTTTACTTCCCAAAGCGTACAAAGGATGACTATCCTGCAAAACTTTCAAATATGTATATGCCAATAAAGTTTCACAAGAACATTTATCCACCTTATGAACAAAATTACGACATAACAATAGCTTCAACCTATTTTTAATACCCCTAATCCTAAATGGTCTTATTTGTAACAATGAATAAGCATCAATATCCATTTTAATATACACTTTCCCTTTAGGACGAAAAGTTTTATATACTAATGTCATCAATATAGAATGTAGACTATAATGGAAACGCATAAGCAAATCAATCCGACTGGCATGCTTTATAAGATAAGTATAAAAATTCCAAGTACGCCATAAAGGAAACCATGTAATTCTATTCCGAAAACGTAAAGGTACCAACTTAACACCCCGTATTTGCAAAGGAAAGTCCTTATTGGTCTCTGTAAGCGGATAGACTATCGTTACATCATAACCCAACTGTTTTCCTAAATACAAAGGCACTAGAAAAACATCTTTGCCTAAATGTTCTGTTTCAAAATGATTGAAAATCAAAGTCAACTGTTTCGGCATAATTTCTGATAGAGTTTATTCAAGTATGTATATAAATGAATATCTAAAGCCGGAGCACATAGAGCCAACAAGGTAAATAACAGCAGCCCATTAAACAATAATTGCACAAAGGCTGAAGACATGTGTATTACCTCATTAAAAATGTAAAGCAGTAAAGAAATACCTATTATCAGCAACGAATATCGTCCTACTCGCAAATAAATGGTATTTTTATGTTGTAACAAAAGTGAGACTACTAGTACTCCCGCACCTGCTAAATGAACAATGCCCAATGTAAAAGGAAAAACATAAATCCCCAAGATATGGATTAAAGCTAAATTCATCCCCAATATTATTAATTGCATTACTATCCCCCAAAAGGCATAACGCTTACCTTTATCAGAAGCTAAAAGTGCATATCCTACCACCATATAAAGCAAAACCCCTATAAAAGCAAAACCATATGCTCGTGTCAAGATTGTAATAACAGACAATGCTTCAGAAGATATTTTTCCATGTAAAAAGAAGAAATTACATAGCGGAGTAGCTGCACCAACCATTATAGGTACGGCCAAAGCTAAAATTCCAAAACAGACTATAAGATTCTCTCTGAAAATGCGCTGATACTGTTCCATATCATGCTGGGCATAAGCTTTAGCCAGTAAAGGCACCATTACCGTAGTAAGCACACTACTAATGACACCCTGCAACACAACTGTAAACTGCCGGGCATAGTCAAGCGAAGATATTACGCCCTCTCCTAATGATCCTGCAAGCCATTTTTCTACAAATGCATTACACTGTCCTACAAAATAAGGGAAGAAAAATGGAAGTGCAAAAAGTAAAAACACACCAAAACCGTGTAAACGAACACTCGATAGATCCGACCAATGGAATAACCGTAATCTCCATAAATAATATGACACCCCTAAAAGCAGTAATATTAAAGCGATGTATTGAGAAACAGCAAGAGAAAATATACCGAAACAAGGTGCTAAGAAAAAAATTATTGCAACATTGACTACAGATGATATTACACCGATAACTTCCGGAAGATAATAAATATTATAAGCATTAAGAATACTAATCCCTATAGAAGAAAGTTGATTGATAAGTAATGTAGGCAACATCAGTACCAATAATAGTGAAAAAAGATGTAAGCCTTCACCCGCAACAGATGTCGCAGAAAGCCATGTAGCCAATAAGTTACGCAGCAGCACAATAATAAGACTTAAGATAATTGTAATTAACACAATACATACGACTAACGAAAGTGTACTCATGATAGCTTTAGCTTCCCCCTCTTGCTCTTTTATAAAAACAAATTTTGCACGGAATGTCTCATTAATTGGTCCCCAAATAGCAGTTCCCACTGTAAGAAGAAAAGTTGTAACCAATACCCACATATCTTTCTCCATACTAACTCCAAAGAATTTAGCAGACAGTATCAATGAGATCATTGATAAAGACATTCGAAACAATCGAAGAACAAAAAGATAAGAGGTTATCTTTTTAATATTTTGTATAGCCAAAATACTGCTATTTTAATGTAAAACAATTAAAGTATATTGAGTTTATCGCCGTAACTTAAATCAACATTATAGCTGAATATTATAAAAAGAGCCTATTTATGTTTCATCATAGTAGCATGAATCGCCACTATATAGAGGGTCGTTTTTGTAAAACGATAAATAATACGATATTTGGGATGAGACAGAAAACTGTAATATTTTGTTGTTGCTGTGCTACGATTGTGTTCCAAAGTGCCGATACCCGGGAAACGAGATAAGGTACTGATTGTATTCCGAATGTCATCTGTAAACTTTTGAGCCGCCTTTCTGCCCATTGTACACTCGTACCAATGGGTAACTTCCTGCATAAAGTTCAAAGCGTCATTCCGGACAATAACCTTTAATGTCCCCATCTCATAAAAAAAGCGTTTACTTCTTCTTCAGAAGCATTACCGCTGGCTTCCGAATGGCGAATTACCTCATCAAGTTCTTCTTCCGTAAAGCAGCAAGGCATTTCATCCTCATAAAGGAGTTCCAGACATTGCTGCAATTTCTCTTCATCTGTTGTAGCATCAATAGAGGCTATAATCCTGTTCTTCAAGCCTTGAAGGTAAGGATTGTTATATGCTACTGCGGGTTCGGATACTTTTGTTTTCATGACGATATGCCTTTGTTTATGTTACACAAAGAACGGGATTTAATTCGTAACAAACAAATGTTTTACTTTTTATCTCTCAAATAATCCCACCACAGATTCAGCCCTATCCAAATCACGATATCAGCTATCAGCATCATCGTATTATTTACATAAGGCACCAGTAAAATATTGGCTGCACTAAAAGCACAAGACATGAAAAGCAAGCTCAGCATTGCCTTTCTCGGCGACAATCCTACCGCCAGCAATTTATGGTGGATATGATTCTTATCCGGTTCAAAAGGGCTGTGTCCCTCACGAATACGGACTAAAACAACACGAACAACATCGAATGCGGGAATTATCATGGTGCTGAAAGCTATGATAAAAGCGCCTGCGGTATACGGCATTATATCCGTATTGTGCTGGCTGTACTTTATGGCAAGGAAACTGAGCGTATAACCTAAAGTAAGACTTCCCGTATCACCCATGAAAATCTTGCGGGCACGCTCCACGCTACCGAATACGTTGTAATAAAAGAACGGTACAAGCACGCCGAAAGTACCTGCGGCAAGCATGGCATAACTCCACAGTCCCTTATTTATAAACAAGAAAGTAAAAATTAATAACGCCACACTGCTTAAACCGGAAGCAAGACCGTCAATCCCGTCTATCAGATTGATGGCATTGGTAATGAATACTATAATCAGAACGGTGAAGGGCATACCGATATAAGCCGATAGCTCGTGTATACCGAACAAGCCGTATAAATCGTTTATCCAAATTCCCGATAAAGGAAAAAGGCAGGCGCAAAAGATTTGGATAACAAATTTCTGGCGATAACGGACACCGACAAGGTCGTCGGCGATACCCGTCAGATAAAGCAAGGTCATACCGCAGGCAAATAACAATAACTCCGGCAGCAGATAGCTTGCATAGACTGTTGAAACACTGTCACCACCCAACAAACGGAAAGCATAGACAAGACAAAAAGAGAATAAGGTGGTTGGAAAGAAAGATACGCCACCCAGACGGGGTATAGCTCTTTTATGTATCTTGCGATTATCCGGAATGTCAAAAAGTTTCTTGCGCAGGGATATCAACAAGATACGGGGTATCAGGATACGGGCGATAAACGCCGATATCAGAAAGGTCAGAATGATAAAAAAGAAGTTCACTATGATAATTGTTGTTTAGTGATTAGCGATTGATAGCTGAAAACTTAAACGCTTAGTGACCGAGAGAGGGGGGAAAGACTGTCAGGCGGAATTAATCTACAATCTCGAAAGGGTATTGATTTTCTTCCATATTCTTTAACTCACCGATGATTTCCGTCTGTTCCGGAGTTAAAGAAGACGCATCCCAAGTGTCAATAATGGAGTGTGCCTCGCTGGCGAGTTTCTCATCATATACTTCCCCATAGCAACAGGTAAGAAGACGAACTTTCAGAAGCGAAGCCGGAAGTTTGTCAAGAACATTCCAGCAACGGTCGAGAAGATGCTGAATGAATTGCTGCTTTCGGCCATTGTCATAAAAAGTTGCATTCAAGGCCAGAAGAATAGAAAGACAAAGCTCGGCTTCTTCTTCCGGTGTGTTACCTTCCGGAGCGTTGTACAGATTGAGCGCTTGTTCATAAACTTCGCGATTCAGACGGGCGAAGTGGTCGCTGTAAATAGGACTGCCGTCCATACCCAGATTCAGAAGCTCATGGGCAAGGGCATACAAGGATGAAACGTGATCGTTCATTTTATCTAAAATATAGAAGTTATTGAGTTACAAATATTTCAGTTTCTATCTATCGGTTCTATAAGTGAAGAGTGGATAAATGTAGTGGCAACTGCCATGACACCCTCTATGTTCACCACTACACGGCGGTCATGACGCAAACGGACAAATTCGCCGACAGCTCCTTCAAACACTCCGCCTGTAATACGTACTTTGGTACCCTTTACTAATTTCAGTTCTTCCGGTTCCACATAGATAACAGCCTCGTCGTACGTACCTGCAACCAATATGAAACTACGCATCTGCGCATCCGGAATGATAACCGGCTGGCGGGTTTCGCGATTCATGATGTAGCGGACGGGGATATTCAGAGCCGGATTGTTCTTGATTTCATCAATACACGCACGGGTGGAACGGACAAATACCAAATTGTGTATGGCGGGAACGAGTTTGCGGACACGGCGTTCATTCCTGATGATATATTCGTAGTGCATAGGAATGAAATTCTCTATATTTTCCTTGTCGAGATAGTCCTTTAAAGACAATTCGCGACTATACGTCACACGGACAGCATACCAATGTAATTGGCAATCTTTGTTCTGTTGACAAGCGGGGGTGTGCTGCGATTCAGATTTAATCTTTTCCGATAAACCGGGCATTACAAAGTATGAATTGTAAGAGTTCGAGGGAAATAAAACCTTGTGAAAAGGGTATTCTTTGGGGACACCGGGATAAGATAACTCTTTCCGGTCAATTCATGTAATGCAATTATAGTCAATAGTTTAGTCTGCATCCATATTATCCCAAAGCTCCCCACTATCACAGAAAGAGAACGTTGAAACAGTTATGTGATCAATAAGCTTTCAAAAAGCTGTAAACGAATGATTTAAAAACGAATATGTTTTTTAGACGTTCGTTTGATAAACGCAAAGATATGGCAGTTTTTTGTATTGGCAAAATGTTTGATAGAAATTCTTTGAAGTTTATAGTCAATAGAATATATAATAGTCTGTATATCAACAAATAAACCATTATAATAACCTCTGTTAATCTTTACTTATTTCCATATATTTCTACTGGATGCGATTTGCATTTGAAAAGTGTTTATTAAACGAACGTCTAAAAAACACTTTCAGGCATACTCTTCCCCATTCCTTTTTGTATCCACAAAGTAAAAACAAGACAACTCCCACCGAAGTTAACATCATGGGAAATAGCAAGTTAACATCACTATGCACAATAAGTTAACATCATCAGAAGCTATAAGTTAACATCAGTGCGCCTGTATATTAACATCAAAGAAACAAGGATGCTGTAACTCCGATTGACACCCCCATGATATAAAAAGAATATATTCTCTATTGCCTATCTCCAAACATACCTCTCAACTCACGGCAAAGCAGTTCTTTCACCTCATCCATCGGCACTTCCCGTCCCAATTCTTTTTGGAGCGAAGTCACCCCTTTATCTATAAACCCGCAAGGATTGATATAGCTGAAATAGCGTAAATCCGTATTTACATTGAGCGCCAGACCATGCATCGTAACATAATGGCTGCTACGTACACCGATAGCGCAGATTTTACGGGCACGCGGTGAATCTCCATCCAACCATACGCCGGTAGCTTTCTCCACGCGTCCGGCAGTTATCCCGTAAGAAGCGCAAACACGAATTACGGCTTCTTCCAGCAAATGCACATATTCTTTCAAGCCCAAAGAGAACTCTTCCAGATTCAAGATAGGATAACAAACAAGTTGTCCCGGCCCATGATAAGTAATATCACCACCCCGGTCTATATGATACAGCGACGCCCCTATTTTATGCAACTGTTCTTCACTCAGCAACATATTTCCTTCCTTGCCACTGCGTCCCAACGTATATACATGCGGATGCTCACAGAGAACAATATGATTTACATACTCCCCACCTGCTTGTTTGGCTTGTACAAGCGTATCGAAACACTCCGTCTGTCTGTCCCATGCTGCGGCATAGGGAACAGTTTTCCAATCTGATATTTCCAGTCTCATAAAACAAATATACTACTTTTTCTTTATTTCCGCACCATTACCCTCAAATCACCGATTATTACCCAATTTAATCACCGGCCATCCATCACCAATCATAATTCGTTAACATTCACCCCTAATCACTAATCACTAACCACTAATCACTAACCACTAATCACTAACCACTAATCACTCATTAAATACCCCTTATTCTGCCACAACCTCTCATTCATTTTCAGCACATTGCCCGGAATAGGAAACACGGTGGTGTATCCACTCTCCTCGCCCGCCAGTTGCGGACGGTCGCTGTACGCACGGGTAAATCGTCCGAAACGCACAAGATCCTGCCGCCGCCATCCTTCCCATGCAAACTCCAATAATCTTTCGTCCAGCAGGTTCTCCAATGTTGCCGGACGTGCAACAGCTCCCACTCGGCTGCGTACCTGCGCCAATTCCGCATCCCCGTTTTCCCCGTTGCGAACTTTCGCTTCACTCTTCATCAGCAGCACATCCGCATAACGAAACAAAACGATATCGTTCTCCATTAACTTACCGTCCTTGGTTGCGTCCGTATCAATGGCATATTTCTTCATGCGTGCGCCTGCCGTTTTTTCATAAGGCATATCCGATATATCCACCGCCACTTCCCAAGGATGATACTCCAATACGGTTCCATCGTCCAGCCTGATTAACTCCCCTTTCAAATCGTACATCACACCGGCAAAATAACACTTATCAAAACGAGGGTCTACCTCGGCCGTATCGTACCCGAACACACGTAACGCGTCTTTCGTAGCGCTCGACCCGTTCTCGCCGCTCAGCCCGTAGGCTTTGGCATGATTATAGTGCCGCGAACGAAACAGATACTGCATCTGATTGGTATATAAAGTCTTGTTCATCGGAATAGTGAAGATATTCTCTACCGAGGATTCATTATATACGGCGAAATTCGTTTCGTACAGGGGTTCCAGCGCATACCCCATCGCAGTAATCCGGTCACAATAAGTCACTGTCGCCTGCCACGCATTCTGTTGCCGCCCGTCTATGGTAAAGCTTATAGTTCCGCCGTCGGGACGCACACCGTCCGTCCAGTCATTATCCGTATACACTTCCGCGTTAAGAGCCAGCTTGGCAAGCAAGAAATAAGCTACCGGACGGGTGATGCGTCCGTAATAGTCGCCCGGCCGGTTACTGCGGCTTTCCGCCAATAGCGGAGCCGCTTCCTGCAGTTCTTTCACAACAAAATCGAAAACCGTTTTCCGTTCACTCTGCACAATATCGCTCATAGATGCGGAAGAAGAGAGTACGAGCGGCACTCTGCCGAATAAATCCAGCAGATAATAATAGTACATGGCACGCATAGCACGCACCTCAGCCAAATAGGCCGGCAGTTCGGGGTCATCGTGAGTTTCCCCGAACTTTTGGATTTGCTCTACCGACTTATTGCTCAGCATCACCACTTTATACAGATACTCCCACGTAGCCTGAACGGCATCATTGCTCACTCCCCACTTATGCAGATACAATCCCTGCCAGAAGCCGCCGTCGTACCAGTCACCGCCCCGGGTGGGCATGATGGCCTCATCGGTGGTAAACGTATTCAGGTCGTAAACACCCCGTCCCGTACCTTGCAATCCCTGACTGTCGGCATAACCGCCCACGTAGTTATACAGAGACGCCACCGCATTGAGATATACGTCCGACAGCGTACGGTACGCATCCGCATGGTCTGTTCCGTCGCGAGGGTCTTCACGCAAAAAGCCGTTACAGGCAGTAAACAAAGGCAGACAGCACACCGCCGCCAACCAATATACTATACGATACTTCTTCATATCCTTATTCCTTTAGAAATTAATACTCAATCCCAATGTATAGGTTCGGGCAAGCGGATAGTTCCGTTTGTCGTCCAATCCCAAAGTGCCGTTCACCGTAGCGCTGTTTATCATCGGCGAAAGCCCCGAATAGCCGGTGATGGTGGCAAGGTTGTTCACCGTAAAGGTCAGACGCAAGTTCTGAACATACCTCTTCGTACCCCGCAACGGAACATTCCAGCCTGCCGTTACATAGTCGAAGTTCACATAATCGCCCCTTTCCAGCCAGTAGTCGGTTGCGGTCTGGTCTTTGATATTGACTTGCGGAGCGCCTTTCATCACGTTATAGTCGGGAAAGATACCCATATTCATATACGTAAGTGAAGTGCCGTTGTATATCTTATGCCCGAACGCCCCGTTTATCTGTACCGACAAATCGAAATCCTTGTAGCGGAAACTGATATTGGAGCCTACCGTTGCTTTGGGTACAGCCTGCCCGGCAATGTAGCGGTCTTCGCCGTCTTCCAGACTGATACCGTTTCCGTTCAAATCGGCTACACCGTATTTATATCCGCCGTTTCCGTCCGACACCAGCCCCGTGCTATGAGGAAGATAGAACACGCCGAGCGGTTGCCCCACAATCTGGTAAGCTATATGATTATACCCGCCATGAAAACCCGCGCCGTCCAGGCTGGAGATGCTCTTGTATTCGGCGGCCGCAATGCGTTCGCCATTGTAAACGCCGCTCAACGAAAGCAGTTTGTTCTGTTGGAAAGACACGTTCGCATTAATGTTCAGCTCCATATCTTTCGTTTTCAGGGGAGTAACCCCTACCGCGATTTCTACGCCGCTGTTGCGCATCGAGCCGATATTTGCCACCAGCGTATTATAAGTAAACGGCGGCACGCTGACATTATACATATACAGCATGTCGGTAGTCTTGGAGAGGTAATAATTCACCGAGAACAGCAGCCGGTTGGCAAACAGCGCCAAATCAAAACCGGCATTGAAGTTATGCTTCACTTCCCATTTCAAATCGGGATTCGTATTTCTCAATTCGCTCAAGGACACCACAGGAGCGCTGCCCACAGGTACTACCCCGTTGGGCTGCGCCAGACGCAAGGTCGTGTACGAGTTTATCCCGCTCTGATTACCCGCCAGACCGTAGCCCACACGTACTTTCAGATTATTGACCAGCGGAAACCGCTTCATGAAATCCTCTTCCGTCACATTCCAGGCCGCCGATACCGAAGGGAAAAAGCCCCATTTATGATTGTCGCCGAATTTGGAAGAGGCGTCCGCACGGGCATTCACCGTCAGCACATAGCGGTCGGCATAGGTGTAGTTGGCACGTCCCATGAAAGAAAGCAAACGGGTACGCTCGTAATAAGAGTTCGTCCCTTCCCACGGGCGCAGCGCGCCCGCCTGCAAATTATCAAAGCCGAATAAATCGGAACTGAAATTGGTGACCGTCGTATAGAAGCCGGAAAACTTCTCTTCCTGCACTTCCGCCAGCGCCAACGCATCAATGAAGTGACGCTTCAAGCGTTTCCGGTAGGTCAGCATGGCATTGCCCACCAACGACTCCGACTTGCGCACGCCTCTATACGCCTGTCCGTGCGCCCATACGTCGGTAGGCAGATATTGGGAGTTCTCCACCATATTATACGAGTACGAACCGAACAGCCGCATCTTCAGGTCAGGCGTGAAGTTCAGCAACAGTTTGGCATGCGTGCTGATACGCGAAACGGACTCTTTATCCTTCACTTCCATCCATGCCAGCGGATTGGTTATCTGGCTGGCGTTCGTCACGCCATCCCAAGAGCCGTCCCCGTTTTTATGATTGGGAAAGGTCGGATTAAAGGCAGCCGCCGAATAGAAAGTCTTTTGCTCGTCCACCAGATTGCGGTTGTTCTGCACCGAACCGAACATGCCGACATCGCACCGGATGAAACCGTCGAACAGGCTCTGTGTCATATTCATATTCGATGTAAAATTCCTCATGTTTTCGTTGACAATCACCCCTTCCCGGCTCATATAGCCCAATGACACACGATAGCTCGACTCATCCCGTCCGCCGTAAAAAGCGATATGATGGTCTTGTTGGAATCCCGTCTGCTGTATCTCTTTCCGGAAGTCGGTATTGTTCCCCTTGTCGATAATGGAAACGCCCGTCCGCTCCGCCACCTTGCGGAATTCATCCGCCGACAGCATTTTCAGGCTCTTATAGACAGATGCCACGCCGAAACTACCGTTATAGCTTACCCTCGTTTTACCCTTCACTCCTTTCTTGGTCGTTATCTCGATGACGCCGGATGCACCCCGCGAACCGTACTGCGCCGTTTCGGAAGCATCCTTCAGGATAGTGAAGCTCTCTATGTCCGTAGGATAAACGGATGTAAGCATCGAAATATCGCCGAATACGCCGTCGATGATAATCAGCGGGTCGTTGCCGCTGGTCAGCGAGGTAGTGCCGCGCAGGCGTACGGCATCCAAAGCGGCCGTACCGTTGGCAGCGCGCTGTATGGTAAGGCCGGGTACTTTGCCGTAGATGGCTTCCAGCGGATTGGTTATCTGGTCTGCTTTCAGCTGTTTGCCGGTGAAACTCTCCACAAGGGAAGATATATTACGGGTATGCCCCACGGTATATCCTATGGTGAGCAATGAGTCGGGAACGCCGGCCGACACATCCTGCGCCTGCGCGTACGACACCGGCCACGCGGCGCATATAAATCCGAGGAAGAAAAGTTTGCGGTATTGTTTCATAGTTCTATCTGTTATAAGATTAACACTCTTAACTTTAATAACAATTAAAATTAAAAAAATCCCTGTCCGATTGCAAGTTTTTCGATACTTTTCAGCAAAAAAGCGTAACTTTGTGCAGACCAAAAACGACAACACTTATGGAATTCCCCCAAGTCGATCTCCCCGTAGACCTGATTGCATGGACGGATGTAACAGAAGATATTCTGAACATATACAAGCAATCATGCCGTCTGAAGGCATGTATCTTCGCATTGTGCACCGAAGGTTCCATTACGGTATCCATCAACCTGATGGACACCGAAATCAAACAAGGCGACTTTGTGACACTCCTTCCCGGCACCATCATCCAGTTTCACGGACAGAAAGAAAAGGTACGGATAGGTTTTGCCGGGTTCTCCGAGCATTGTCTCAACGGAGTCAACATCATCCAATCCACCATGAGCTCGTACTCCAAGATTATAGAAGCTCCCGTGATACCGCTCAACGAAACCGTCGCCTCTTACTTCAGGGACTACTTCGCATTGCTGGCACGCGTTTCCACCGGACCGTACATGCCCAAAACGCGAATGGCGCAGAACGTGCTTGACACGCTTCTCTACGGCGTCAACGAATTATACAGCAACCGTCCGGACTCCCAAAACAGGATTAAAAGCCGGAAAGAGGAAATCTGCCGTGAGTTCATACAGCTGGTTATCGAAAACTACACCACCGAACGCCGCGCGCAGTTCTATGCCGAAAAGCTGGGCATATCCCTGCAACACCTCAGCACCACCATCAAACTGGTGACCGGGAAAAACGTGCTGGACATCATTGCGCATGTCGTCATCATCGACATAAAAGCCAAATTGAAATCCACCGACATGACCATTCAGGAAATCGCCTACTCGCTGAACTTCCCCAGCGCCTCGTTCTTCGGCAAGTACTTCAAGAGACACATGGGAATGAGCCCGCTGGAATACAGGAACAGCTGACCTACCCTCTCATCAGCGTTACGCAGGAGAGCACTATGGCTATTGCGGCCAGCATGGGCGACAACAGTATTCCGTACACCGGATAAAGGATGCCCGCGGCTATCAATACGCCTGCCAGATGATAGATTATCACCCAGAACGAGTTCTGGCGCATCAGCCGGAGCGTATGGCGCGACAAGCCGAACAACTTGGGCAGCGACTGCAAATCGGAAGATTTCATCACTATCATGGCTTCATCCGTCAGTGTATCGTCGGCATAGCCGCCCATGGCGATACTGACATCCGCACCCGCCAGCGCCTGCACGTCATTGATACCGTCGCCCACCATAACGACCGTCTTTCCCTGCAACCGGAGCTCGCGGATAAAAGTCTCCTTGTCGTCCGGCAGGGCATCGGACAGATAGCGGATGATACCCAGCTTCCCCGCTATGGTCGAAGCGGTACGTTCGCCGTCGCCCGTCAGCAGACAAATATCGAGTTCCTGCCCTCTGAGCTCTTTCACCACACCGAGCGCAGTGACTTTCAACTGGTCTTTAACGGCAATTATGGCGAGCAGCTCACCCTCACGACCGAAGTAAACGATGCTGTTTCCCTCGGACTCATACTCCACCAGCATATCGCCCAGCACGTCGGACAGGTAAACCTGATAATCCTTCAACAGCTTATGGCTGCCCACCCAATACTCCATACCCTTATAGGCGGCTTTCATCCCTTTTCCTTTCAGAATCTCGCAGCCGTCCAAACGGGCGGGCGTAATCTGCTCTTCCCGCAGGGCGGCGGTGATGGCGGCCGCCAGCGAATTGGACGAGTTCATTTCCGCAGCCAGCAGCACCATCTTAAAATATTCTTCCTGGTACTGCGCCCACAACCAGGCCGTAACGGTGGGATGTCCCTCGGTCAGCGTCCCGGTTTTGTCAAAGACCACCACATCGGCCTTGTTCAGCCGTTCCAAAGCGAGGGAATCCTTTATCCAGATATGCATATCGGCGGCTTTGCCTATCCCGCGCATCAGCGCAACCGGTGTTATCAAGCCTAACGCGCACGGACAAGCGACAATGAAAATGGAAATAACCGAATAGAGCGCATGCGGCACGGCTTCCACACCGCCGAACAATATCCAGATAAAAAACACGGCAACCGCCGTTCCCGTCAGCACGGGAAAGATGATATTGGCTATGCGGTCTTCACCATGCAGTTCTTCGGGCAGGAACCGGAACACTTTACCGGTCAGCCCCACTGCGACAATCAGTACGGTCACTTCGTAATACACGTGCGGTTGAAGTCCCGCGTCATGCCAGTAGTCCGGAAAGAACGTGTTGAACAAGCTGAAAAGAAAAGCCACGGAAGCGCTGAAAGCAATCAGCGTGTCCATGGTGGCGCGTCCCTCACGGAGCCGTTTCCAGGCATCCGTATAAAAAGATGTTCCCAGAAACAGCAGCGCAAGCGCGGCCAGCGGCAATTGTATCTCGCTGCCATAGGACACATAATTACCGAATATGGAAAGCAGCAACAACGGAACGGCCAGCAGCCACGCGCCGACAGCCTGCATCTTCAGACTGCGGTACTGCCTGTTGCGTTCTTCCATGTCACATCTTTCCATACTATCGGCATATTCCGCGCAGTGTAATTCCTGCGCGGGACATACCTTCTTCAATATATTGCTCATTCCATTCTATATTTTAGGGGGTTGTTACTCTGAATCCACTAAAGCAACAACCGGAATGAGCCGTTTGTTCAATTACTTCTTATCGCCCTGCTTGCTCTCTTTCACAAACTCGGCTTCGTAATGGAACTTTCTGAAACCCTCTTTCAGTTTTTCAATATCGGTCTTGTCGGCATCGTACGTGATGGTCACCGTTTTGGTCTTCAAGTCCGTATCGAACTTTTTCAGCCCTTTCTCGAAACGGATATTGCTGTTTATCTTTTTCACACAGTTCTCGCACGTCATCTGTGACACTTTGAACACTACGGTGCGCAGGTCTTTGGCCACGGCTGTCGTTGCGCTCAGCAATACGGCCGCAAGGGCGATGCAAATCTTTTTTGTTTTCATGATGTTTTCTTTTTAATTAGTTTTCACTGTTCATATCTCTTTGATTAACCGCTATATCCGTGGAATATTGAAGCGTACGCCTACATACGCCTTTGCCCCATGCATCGGCCCCCACACCATGGTGGCATCGAAATTGCTTCCCCACGGATCGGAAGCGTCGATAATGGGATTCTTCTGCTTGAAGTTGGTAAGGTTTTCCCCGCCGACATAGACAGACCAGTTGCGGAAGTAGCGGGTGACCTGTGCGCTTAGCTGCTCAAAGCCGTTATAGCGGTGTTCCCACGACCACGCGCCGTCTCCCTGTTCGTAAGGGGTCGGCATACGGCCGCCACCGTTCAGCTGCAAGGTCGCGTCGAACTGCCACAAGCCCAGCGGAGTCTGATACGAAGCGGTAAGCAGTCCTTTGTACTTGCCGGTAAGCGGCTTTTCCCGCAACTGCCCGTCGTAGGTGGTCTTGGCATCCGTCCAGCGATAGGCTGCCGTGAGGGTGAATCCCGGGAAGAACGGATAAGTGGCTTCCACCTGGAACACCTGCGAATACGACCGCCCGCCGAGGTTGTAGAACAAAACGGCATGCGGGTCGGTATCCATATCCACCACTACCTGCTTGAGGAAGTCCGTGTAGTAATACTCCGCATTCAGGTTCAGCGTTTTGCCGAACAAGGGGACGTAAAAGGAAGCGCTCGCTCCGTAGTTCCAAGCCTCATCCTGGTCGAGGTTACGGGCGATGTCTATACGGCGGCTGCTTGCCAAAAGGTAATTGTTCTCGGCAAGGACATGATTGGTGCGATACCCTTTTCCGGCGGAAAGACGGAAGTGCGCGTATTCGTTGGGATTGTACTTTACGTGGAAACGGGGCGTGACAAAGTAACCGTACTCGCTGCTGCGGTCACCACGAATACCCCCCATAAGGATAAGTTTATCATCCAGATTATAGGTGTACTGCACATACGCTCCCGGAACGGCTTCCTTTACGAACTGCCTCGTAAGAGGTTGCTCCGCATCGTTCGTCAGCCGATAATGCTGATTGTAGGAATCGTAGTTGAAACTCAGTCCCGCAGACAGGCTGTGACGCTTGCCGAGTTCCGTCTCGAACAAAAGGGACGCGTAGGCGTTGTGCTGGTCTACATCGTACAGCTTACGTCCGTACACGGCATCCTGCTTGTGCAGAGAGCCGGAAAGGATGAGCGCCAGATTGGTATTCTTCTCCTTATCGAAGATATAAGCGTTTTTGGTGAACGCCTCGTAACGGTCGGTTCCGATGGATATTTTGTAGGGGTCGGCCGAATGGCCGCCGCCATGACTCACCTGCCCGCTGTTGCGGTCTTCGGACAAGGCTTTGATGCCTGCCTGGAAAACGTAACGGTCGCCCATATACGCCCAGCGGTTCCATACGTTGTACTGCTTCACCTGCGGAATATCGGCAAAGCCGTCATCGTTGCTGTCGTGGGCTTTGGTTTCGTTTTCGTAATGCGCCAGCAAAGAAGTGCTCCAACGCTTGGAGAGTTTCACCGTGGCGTCCGCATTGGCTTCGTAACGGTTGGTGGTGCTGCCGAAAAGATTGACGGAGAGCCAGTCGGCTTCGGGCAATTGCGGCTTCTTGAACTCCACATTGATTTGCCCGGTGATGGCCTCGTAACCGTTTTTGACGGATGCGCTGCCCTTGCTCACCTGTATGCTTTGCATCCACGGGCCGGGTACATAGCCCAGCCCGTACGGAGCGGCCACTCCCCGAAAGTTGGGAATGTTTTCCGTCATCATCTGTACGTAAGTGCCGGACAATCCCAACAGCTTGATTTGCTTGGCGCCCGTAGCGGCATCGGAATAGGTCACGTCCACCGAAGGGTTGGTTACGAAACTCTCTCCGAGGTTGCAACAGGCGGCGCGGGTCAGTTCGGCGCTGCTTATCATATCCTCGTTCATCACGCTGCCCCGCAGTTTCATGGTTCCGAGCTTACGGCTGACAACATTGACTTCGCTCAGTTCCACCCCTTCGCGAAGAACTATGTCCAGCGTTTCATCACGTCCGTTCACATGTATCGTATCGTTCTCGAAACCGATGAAGCTGACTACCAGCATGTGCTTACCGGCAGGCTTTGCGAGGGAGAAGCTCCCGTCGGCAGAGGTGGTGGCGCCCTGTGTCGTTCCCATCCAGAAAAGGTTGGCTCCGGCAACCGGTTCACCGAGATTATCTTTTACCGTTCCCTTTACCTGCGCCCGCAAAGTGATAAAGGGGAAGAACAGCAACATTAACCATATATATTTCATATCTGATTCTTTCTTATTTTGAAATGTGACAATAAAACAAATAAACGGTTATCCGGTATGGCGCCCGTAAATGATAATAAAGGCGTCATTGCGGATAATCATAGCAATTATTCGCCTCACGGGATGGAAATATCCGTCTTACGAAATGAAAATACCAATCCCGTGAGGTGAAACGATTCGTTCCGCGGGATGAAACTGTTTGTTCCATGGGATGAAACGTATCGTTCCCCGGCAGGGAACAACATGTTTCACGGTGAGGAACAGACCGTTCCCCGGCAGGAAACAAACGCCGTCCCGCAAGGATGTCTCTCTAAATAAGCAGTGTGGAATAAAGCGCCAGATAATGCCTGGAACCGCAATATCTCGGCGGTGAATAGACTTGCGTTCCGGTCACCGGCAGTTCCACCGGCAACAGGCAACCGAACTGCGGCAACTGCTCGCAGTACAGCGTGCATACGGGTACTGTCGAAGACGCTTCCTGCACATGCTTCACCACATCCACTTTGTAGTGAACGGTGGTACAGCCCGTATCTTTACAGGTTTCCTGCGACGCGTAGTGCGCCTTCTCACATTCCGAACAACCGGACGTGCAGCAACGTTGCTCCATCCGGCATCCCGAACAGCAATAATGGATAATGGAAACTCCCGCCCCACTTATGATAATAAGTGAGGATATCAATATGGCGAATATGTAACGGAGCCTCTTCATAGACGGCGGCAAAGATAGAAAGTTTTAACCGTTCGCAGGAATTAATTTTTCCTTTTTTATGTGTGGAGTTCGTTAATAAGTTCTATATTTGT
>ERZ773156.711-NODE-711-length-29943-cov-4.51231_pt1 | contig 29943 bp, 24 predicted proteins | sample MGYA00511895_ERZ773156 | MGnify/ENA primary metagenome ERZ773156 (study PRJEB29015, sample SAMEA2737850) | human gut metagenome | biome: human gut; feature: human-associated habitat; material: faeces | place: China | collected 2012 ... | reverse complement strand
GCTTTTGCTGCATCTCTGTTATAGAATAATACGCCAGGACAGCCCTGCCATGAAACACCTTTTAATACGCCGTTAGAATCTGTAACAACATCTTTGGTGTACTGATACTGTTTGGAAAGATCTGAATCAGTAATTCCAAGATCAGATACTGCCATTGTGTAATCGGTATCTACATATTTCAATGCATAATCAGCTTCTACTAAGAAGATATCGATCTTGTCATCTGCTGATGCATCAGCCTGTTTTAATAATGTTGCATCCAGATTGTTCTGATATGCATTGTCATCGTTTGGTGTAATGTTCCATTTTACAGTTACATCACCGATCGTACCTGTGGTTGCATCCACCTCAGTATATCCCGGATAATGATCTGTAACACGGCTCTTAAACTCTTCGTTCCAGCAGTAGATGTTAAGTACTTTTCCTTCATCTGAAGCACTTGCATCTGAAGCTGCAGCTTCGGTCGCCGGTGCTGCCTCATCTGTGGCTGCGGCGTCACTGCTGCCCGTATCTGCCGAGCTGCTGTTTCCACTGTTTGTGCTGGTGTTTGCTGCGTTATTACCGCCGCATCCTGCCATCATGGTTACAAGCATTGCTGTACATAATAATGTGCTAACGATTTTCTTCTTCATAGAAAACCCTCCTCCTTAATATGTGGTCTTTTGACCATTGTTTTTGTTGTTTTGCTGCTTTGAAAGCAGATAGTCCGGAATCTTCTGCCGCTTCTCCGCATACATCTCTGCAAAAATGCTGTCCGCATGTAGCTGCAACTACATTTAAATGCGTCCAACAGATTTACCTGCAACTAAGATCCCTTCTATAACGACTCTCTCTACGAGAGTTGTTCTCGGTTTCTCAATGGAGCCAATCAGCCGCTTGGCTGCCTCACTCCCGATCAGCTCTGTGTCCTGTCTGATCGTCGTAAGCTGAGGATGTAACAACTGCGACATCCTCGTTCCGTCATATCCTGCAATCGAAATATCCCGCGGAATCCGAAGTCCCATCTCTATGATGACGTTCCTTCCTCCTATTAAAGAGGTGTCATCCGGATAAATGATACAGGTTGGCGGATCTTCTAAATTGAGCAGCTCTTTTGTCTGTTTTGCTGCCTCCCTGGTCTCTAAGTAATCTGCTGTCCGGATGTATTCATCCGGAATCTTCAGACCAAGTTCATCCACCGTCCGGTAGAAACTTGCCAGCCGGTCTTTCGTAACGTAAGAAGCCTGCTGCCCATGAATATATGCAATTTTCCGATGTCCCTGCCCGTATATATATTTTACAAGATCTTCCATACCCTGAATATTGTTGGAACTGACTGCCGTACAGTTATGATGTACATAATCAATCGTAACGACCGGCAGGTCACTATTCATCAGTTCTAAGACATCCGGGTCATTGAAATCGGCACAGACGATTGCAACTCCTTCAAAATTCCGGTATCTGCAATGTTCATAATAGGACATCTTGCGATTTTCAAAACAGGTATTGATAAATGTAATGTCATATCCCTGTTTCTCCGACTGAACTTTTAATCCATTCAACACTCCGGAAAAATACTCATGTGTCAAACCGCTTCCCGCCTCTTCTTCAAAGAGAACTCCTATATTATAAGAACGGTTTGTCTTTAGTGCTCTCGCCGCCGCATTTGGAAAATAACCAAGTGCTTCTGCTGTCTTTCTGACACGGCTCTTTGTCTCTTCGCTGATATCTCTCTGGTCATTTAAAGCCTTGCTTACGGTGGCAGTAGATACTCCACATTTCTCTGCAATCGTTTTTAATGATACCATGGAAACCTCCAGCTTCTCTTCGAAAACGAAATCCTGTTTCTGAAATATTTCTTAATCGTTTTCGTACTTTTACTATATGTCATCCATAAGCAAATTGCAACTGATTTTTGGCAATTCGTCGCTTTTTACACTTTTTTGTAGTAGTTTTTGTGCATTTTTACATTAAATATTAGACCAATTATCTGTAATCTCAGTACTTTGTATCTACTTCTTATACGTTTTCGTAAAATATTTTAATTATTCATCAGAAAATAGCTATTGTCGCTTTCATCCATAAAAGTATATTTTTTTTGTTTAATCTGCTATATTTGCCTGTTTTTCAATGTTTTATATTGATTTTTATTCTTTCTGAATATATACTTTTTATTAAAGAATGAAAACTTAATCGTTTTCGAAATCGTTACTTATCAATATTTATGTATATGGAGGATTTTATTATGAAATTCGGTTATTTCGATGACACCAACAAAGAATATGTCATCACATCTCCAAAAACACCACTGCCATGGATCAACTACCTTGGTTCCGAGAACTTCTTTTCCCTGATCTCAAACACCTGTGGGGGTTACAGCTTCTACAAAGACGCAAAGTTACTCCGCCTGACCAGATACCGTTATAATAATGTACCGCTCGATTCCAATGGACATTACTACTATATTAAAGATGGTGATACGATCTGGAATCCGGGCTGGATGCCTTCCAAAACAGAACTGGACGCTTACAGCTGCCGTCATGGTATGGGTTATTCCGTATTTAAAGGAACCAAAAATAAACTGACCGCAGAGCTTACCTCTTTTGTTCCGGTCGGTGAGACCTGTGAGGTCGGCAAACTTTCCCTTACCAATGAGAGCGATGAGACCCGCAATTTTTCTGTATTCTCATATGTAGAGTTCTGTCTGTGGAATGCAATGGACGATATGACCAACTTCCAGCGTAACTTCTCCACCGGTGAGGTTGAGATCCACGGTTCTGCTCTTTATCATAAGACCGAATACAGAGAGCGCAGAAATCATTACGCTGTTTACGCTGTCAACGCTCCGATCGCCGGTTTTGATACAGACCGTGACTCGTTCTTAGGCGCTTACGGTGAAAACTCTGCTCCGGAAGTTGTTGTAAACGGAACTTCAAAGAACTCTGTCGCAAGCGGCTGGGCACCGATCGGTTCCCATCACCTTGAAGTATCTCTTGCTCCGGGCGAGACAAAGACCTACGTTTTCGTACTTGGTTATGTTGAGAATCCAGTAGAGGAAAAATGGGTTGGACGTGCTGAGGATGGAGTCATCAACCGCAAACGTGCCGATGAACTTCTCTCCCGTTTTGATACCGCAGAAAAAGCAGACGCAGCACTCGTCAAATTAAAAGATTACTGGAACGAACTGCTGTCCCATTTTACCATTTCTTCCAGTGAGGAGAAATTAGACCGTATGGTCAACATCTGGCACCAGTATCAGTGTATGGTTACCTTTAACATGAGCCGTTCTGCATCTTACTTTGAATCCGGTATCGGCCGTGGTATGGGATTCCGTGATTCCTGCCAGGATCTGCTTGGTTTCGTACATCTGATCCCGGACCGTGCAAGAGAGCGTATCTTAGATATCGCAGCAACCCAGTTTGAAGACGGAAGTGCTTATCATCAGTATCAGCCGCTCACCAAAAAAGGCAACTCTGACATCGGAAGCGGCTTTAACGATGATCCGTTATGGCTGATCGCAGGAACTGCAGCTTATATCAAAGAGACCGGCGATTACTCAATCCTCGACGAGATGACACCATATGACAGCGATGCTTCCAAAGCAACCACTTTCATGGAGCATTTGCGCCGTTCCTTCCATTATACAATGGAACATCTGGGACCGCACAATTTACCGCTGATCGGACGTGCCGACTGGAACGACTGTCTCAACTTAAACTGCTTCTCGACTGAGCCGGGTGAATCTTTCCAGACATTTGGTCCTTCTGAAGGTCCGAATGCAGAATCCGTATTTATCGCAGGTATGTTTGTACGCTATGGAAAAGATTATGCTGCAATCTGCCGCCATCAGGGTATGACAGAGGAAGCAGAGATTGCAGAGAAAGCAATCGCAGAAATGGAAAAAACCGTTATGGATGCCGGCTGGGATGGTGAATGGTATCTGCGTGCTTACGATCATTACAAAAATAAGATCGGTTCAAAAGAATGCGAAGACGGCAAGATCTTTATTGAACCACAGGGCTTCTGTGTTATAGCCGAGATCGGTTTAGAGGAAGGCTGCTGCTTAAAGGCAATGGAATCTGTCGAAAAATATCTCGACACAAAATACGGTATCGTGCTGTTACAGCCGCCTTACCACAGATATCATGTGGAACTCGGTGAGATTTCTTCTTATCCACCAGGATACAAAGAAAACGCAGGTATCTTCTGTCACAACAACCCATGGATCTCTATCGCAGAAACCGTAGTCGGCAGAGGAAACCGCGCATGGCAGGTATACACAAGAACCTGTCCTGCATACATTGAGGATATCAGCGAGATCCACCGCACAGAGCCTTATGTATACTCCCAGATGATTGCCGGAAAAGACGCCCCGAACTTCGGTGAGGCAAAGAACAGCTGGCTGACAGGAACCGCCGCATGGACCTTCCTCAATGTTTCCCAGTTTATCCTTGGTATCCGACCGGATTATGATGGTCTGACTGTTGATCCTTGTATTCCATCCAAATTAGATGGTTTTACCGCCAAACGTGATTTCCGCGGTGTCAGCTACCATATTACCGTAAAGAATCCAAATCATGTAGAAAAAGGTGTGGTTTCCATGATCGTGGATGGACAGCCGGTAGAGGGAACTACGATTCCATTCTCGGCTGAGAAGAAAGATGTAAATGTAGAAGTAACGATGGGCTAACCTCCCTGCCTGTCTTTACCTGACAAAAGAAGCCTTCTTTTTATGAAGGCTTCTTTTGTATCCCAAACTAAAATGTTTCATTTTTTCTGTATTTGCGTGGTGATATACCTTTTATCTTTCGAAACGAATCCCCAAAATAGTTACTGTCATTAAATCCACATTCAAAAGCAATATCTGTGATAGATTTATTCGTTTCCAGCAGCAGCCTGCATGCATTCTGTATCCGGAGATTAATAATATATTCTTTAAACCCGAACCCCGTCGCTGTCTTAAATCTCTTAGACAAAAATGACTTATTCATGTCAAATTTATCCGCCACATCTTCCAGTAAAATATTTTCCGTATAATGTTCAAAAATATATGTTGCAACTTCCTGGATTTTTCGGTTATCAACATCAATCTCTTTTATAACATTGTCCTCATACTCCTTGCATCTTATGATAAACAGCAAAAGTTCAACAAGTCCTGCTTTTATAAATGCCGTTGATAATATGTCCGGCGTATCATTTTCAAACATTAACTTATCCAGCAGGGAATCCACATAGTTTCTGCGTTTTTCCGGTATATTGATTACCCCCGGAACCATACAGTTCTTAAGATATTCCGCTCCGATCTGTTCTTTGATCCAATCCGTAATCTCCTGCCGGAAACTGATAACAATCCTTTCATGAATTCCTTTCCCGGTATATACTGTCTTATGCAGACAGCCACCCGGAACGATTACAAGATCACCTTTTCCAAACTTATAGATATTGTGATCAATAAAGCTGGTGCACTCTCCACTGGAAAGATAAAAAATTTCATGAAATGGATGTACATGTGGCTCGCAGTTACTTTCAGATATCGTATTACTTCTTCTGATCTTCTTAATATCAAAATCTTTTGACATATCCTGAAACATATAATTCTCCATTTTTCTGTACTTTTATGTGTTTTTATCATTTTTTTCAAGGAATATACTGTTTTTTTGTCATATTATGAACCATATGAATACAACCTGTCAACATATTTTATAAATCCACAAGGAGCTCCTATGCCAAAACAAATATCTGAAAATAAACGAAATATGATTCTAAATGGAAACCTGTCCCAGGCAATCCTTATGCTCGCCGTTCCGGTCATGATCAATAGTTTTATCCAGTCGATGTATAATCTTACGGACACATTCTGGCTTGGACGGATCGGAACAGAAAACCAGTCTGCCATAACGCTCGTATCACCATTTCAAAATATCCTTAACAGTTTTGGCAGCGGCATAACAACCGCAGGTGCAATTCTTATATCGCAATACCTTGGTGCCAGAAAAGATGAACAGGCAAACAAAATGGCAAATCATATCTGTATTACATCCCTTGGTTTCTCCCTCATCTGTGCATTACTGTGCTGGCTGATATCCCCGGCATTAGTCACCTGGCTCGGTGCCAGGGGAGTGGTCTATGAGTACGGTCTTACTTATTTAAGAATTGTGGTCCTTGATATGCCATTTCTGTTCATGATCAATTTATTCACAGCCGTGAAACAGGCGCAGGGGGACACTGTAAAACCCATGCTTCTCAATCTGCTTGGTATCATGATCAATCTGATATTAGATCCTCTTTTCCTCATTGTGTTCCACTTTGGAATCGGAGGCGCAGCATTTGCCACGCTTATAGCAAAAATCCCCTGCGCTCTCATTGGACTGATCCTTCTTACAAAATCAAATCAGCTCATACGGATTTCTTTTAAAAATTTTGTCTTTGACCAAAAAATGATACGCGCCATTATCAAAATTGGTCTGCCAACTGCGATTGGCGGCAGCACCATGCAGCTAGGTACGCTGATCATGACCAGAAATGTAAATGTTTATGGTTATATTGCAACCAGCGCCTATGGTATTGGCAACAAAATCAACAGCCTTATCACAATGCCAGCCAGTGGTGTCGGTTCCGCCGTTTCTACTATAGTTGGACAAAATATGGGAGCCGGAAACACAGAGCGGGCGAAGAAAACCTTCCATTATTCATTAAAAATGTGTACCTTATTTTTACTTATTCTGGGATTCATTTTTTCAAGACGCCCTGTTTCCCAGACTATGGTATCATTCTTTTCAACAGATGCCAAAGTCATCCCTCTGGCTGCAGACTATTTATCCATTATTGCATTCTGGTGCTTTACAAACGCTTTTTATAATGTATCACAGGGATTGTTCCAGGGATGTGGGCATACACTGATCACAATGCTCGTAGATGCTTCCCGGATATGGATATTCCGTCTGTTGTCTCTTTGGATATGCGCAAATGTATTTCATATGGGAGTGGCATCCGTCTGGTATTCCGTTGTAATCAGTAATGGAACCTCTGCCATAATCCTGTATCTGCTATACTGGACCGGAATATGGAAAAAAGGATATGCAGACCCTCTCTAGAGCCTTTCATATCCTTTTCTCTTTCACTTTAATCTTCTATTTCCAGTTATCAAAATTTGTTGCAAATTAATTTGCTGTCACAAGTCCGTTCTCACAATCCAATTCTACATATGCACTGGATTTTAAGACATCAAGCGCATGTTTAGCACCGATCAGAACCGGAATATCAAGGCTTAATCCTGCGATTGCTGCGTGGCAGTTTTCACCGGATGCTTCCACGATGAGTCCGGATGCCTCACGCATCTGTGTCATCATGGCATTGCTGGTATCTTTTGCAACAATGATGTCCCCGACTTTAAAGTTTTTAAGATCTTCTTCATTGTGACAAACGCAGAGATTTGCAGAAATCTTCTGTGTTCCGATTCCTTGTCCCTCCACTAAGATATGTCCTGCCACCTGCACCTTGATCAGGTTGGTCGTACCGGATACACCAAGAGGAACTCCTGCGGTTAAGACAACAACATCTCCTTTGGAAATGATTCCTGCTGCTTCTGCTGCATCGACTGCATAGTCAAACAGTTCTTCTGCCTGTGTCTTTTCCTCGATCATAAGCGGGATCACACCCCAGGATAATGCAAGCTGACGGTAAATCTTTTCTTTCAGACATCCTCCGATAATCGGACAGTTTGGACGATATTTGGAAACCATGCGGGCGGTACGTCCTGATTTTGTTACCGTGATGATTGCTGCCGCATTCAAATCTCCCGCCATTGTACATGTCGCATGGGAGATTGCATTGGTCACATCCGGGTTGCTCATGGTTTTTCGCATTTTAAAACGCTGTAAGTAATTGATATCCTGTTCCGTACGGACTGCAATACGCACCATAGTCTTTAAAGCCTCGATCGGATACATACCTGCAGCTGTCTCTCCGGAGAGCATGATCGCACTGGTTCCGTCGTAGATTGCATTTGCAACGTCAGTTGCCTCTGCTCTGGTCGGACGCGGATGTTTCATCATGGAATCAAGCATCTGAGTCGCTGTGATAACCTTCTTGCCTGCATCGTATACTTTTTTAATGATCATCTTCTGGATCACCGGTACATCCTCTAACGGGATCTCAACACCCATATCACCACGCGCTACCATGATTCCATCGGAAACACGGATAATATCGTCAATATTCTGTACCCCCTGCATATTTTCAATTTTTGCAATGATATTGATATCCTCGCCGCCTTTTTCTGCAAGGATCTTGCGGATTGCAAGCACATCATCTGCGGTACGGACAAAAGATGCAGCAATAAAATCATAATCATGCTCTACCGCAAATACGATATCACCATAATCTTTTTCGCTGATATATGGCATGGACAATTCTACATTCGGAACGTTCACGCCTTTTCTGTTGGAAATCACACCGCCATTTAACACCTGGCAGATGATATCTTTTGGCTTATTGCCATCTTTATCTGCCTTTGCGCCAGATGTCACCTTGATTTCTTTTACTTCCATTCCGATCAGACCATCATCGATCAGAATGCGATCTCCCGGTTTTACATCCTCCGGCAGGTTTTTATAAGTAATGGAAACACGTTTTGCATCTCCCATAATCTCATCGGTTGTCAGGGTAAAAGTCTGTCCATCCTTAAGTTCGACTTTTCCGTCCGTAAAATCTCTCAGGCGGATCTCCGGTCCTTTTGTGTCAAGCAGTGCTGCGACTGGACGCTTTAATTCCTTACGAAGTTTCTGTAACATCTGAAGGCGTCCTAACTGCTCCTCATGGTCACCATGGGAAAAATTAAAACGGGCAACGTTCATTCCCTCTTCGATCAGGCGTTTTAATACACCTTCCTTATCTGTTGAAGGTCCTAAAGTACAAACAATTTTTGTTTTTCTAAACATCTTTTTTCCTCGTAAAAAAATTTATTTTCGGCAATCGATTCAGTCTTATTATTACCATAAAAATGGCAGTTTATTTCGTGATCATCGTACCCGGTCCACCGCTCACATAGGTGCCGTCTTTGTTCAGCTTTGTAATAAGTACGGAACGGATTGCGGAATCTCCAATAAAATCAATGGCCGCCTGAATCTTTGGCAGCATGTCATCCTCTCCGAACTGACCTTCTTCCATATACTGTTTTGCTTCTGCAACAGTCATGGTCGAAAGAGGTTTCTCATTCTCTGTGCCGTAATTCAGACATACATTGTCCACACTTGTTAAAATGACTAACATGTCAGCATCTAAAAGTTCTGCTAATTTTCCTGCTGCAAGGTCTTTTTCAATGACTGCACTCGCACCTTTTAAATTATTGTCCTGTGCAAGTACCGGAATACCGCCACCTCCGCAGGCAACAACAACCTGATCTGCATCCGATAATGCACGGATCGCATCGATTTCAACGATATCCATTGGCTTCGGTGCTGCAACGATACGGCGGAATCCTCCTTCTACTGCTGTGACATGATTTCCTTTTTTCTCCTCTGCCTCAGCTTCTTCTTCTGTCATCACACGTCCGATCACCTTACCTGGTTTGTAAAAAGCCTCATCATATGGATCGACAACAACCTGTGTCAGAACTGTGGAAACTGTCTTATAAATTCCCTTATTCAGCAGCTCGGCACGGATAGCATTCTGTAAATCGTAACCGATATATCCCTGACTCATTGCAGAACATACAGACATTGGCGTAGCGGTATACTCCGGATATAATCTGCAGAACTCATTCATTGCTGTATGGATCATACCAACCTGTGGCCCGTTACTGTGTGTAATGACTACCTGATAATCATCGCGGATAAAGTCAGCAACCGCTTTTGCAGTGCGTTTTGTTGCCTCTTTCTGCTCCGGTAACGTGGTACCAAGTGCTTCATGACCAAGTGCTATTACGATTTTTTTCTTTTTCATGGCTATCCTCCGATACTGACTCTTCGTCATAGTGATTATTTTAGCATGAACCTCATACAGGCGCAATCTGATAAGAGTTTGCTTCCTGTTAAGATTTTCTGCTTTTTGTAAATTTTTATAGTTTCAGCATACCATATTCTGACATATTTTTAAACAGGCTATTTTTCTTCCTGCGGCAGCACGAAAGAATCGATCAGCTTCCAGATCTCGTCACGCCCCTGCTTCGTCTCTGCAGAAAACGGAATGATCGTGGTTCCCGGCTGTACATTTAAGCCCTCGCGGATCGCTTTGACATTTTTCTGGATCTGGCTTCGTTTGATCTTATCGAGTTTGGTCGCAATAATGATCGGTGCAAATCCCTGATACACCATCCACTCATACATCATTCTGTCGTTTGCAGACGGATCGTGGCGGATATCGATCAAAAGAAAGACTGCCTTTAACTGCTTTGAAGTGTGAAGGTAATTCTCGATCATTTTTCCCCACTTTGCCTTCACTTCCTCGGATGCCTTTGCATAGCCGTATCCCGGAAGATCGACAAGGTACATGGCATCGTTGATATTGTAAAAGTTGATGGTCTGCGTTTTTCCAGGCTGTGCGGAAGTACGTGCCAGTGCTTTGCGGTTCATCAGCGCATTGATCAGAGATGATTTTCCAACGTTTGATTTTCCTGCAAAAGCCACCTCCGCATATGCGGTATCCGGCACCTTGCTGGTCACACCGCAGACAATTTCCAGGTTTACATTTTTTATTACCATGTTTTTCTCCTTTTTACAAATGCCACTTCCAGCACTTCCTGCATTTTTTCCACAAATACAAGTTCAAGACCTTTTTTGATTTCTGAGGAAATTTCCTCCACATCCTTCTCGTTTTTCTTCGGAATGCAGATCGTTTTGATTCCGGCATTCTTCGCTGCAAGGATCTTTTCTTTTAAGCCACCAATCGGGAGAACTCTGCCGCGCAGTGTGATCTCTCCTGTCATTGCGACATCCGCACGGACCGGAGTCTGTGTGATTGCGGAAAGCATTGCCGTCGCCATCGTGATACCTGCGGACGGTCCGTCTTTTGGCACTGCCCCCTCCGGGATATGGATATGAATGTCATTTTCCTGAAAAAACTTCTTTGGAATATGATATTCTTCCCCTACCGAACGGATATAACTTAAGCCTGCCTGTGCGGACTCTTTCATCACATCTCCGAGTTGTCCGGTAAGCTGTACTTCGCCTTTGCCCGGCATCACGTTGACCTCGATCTCCAACGTATCACCGCCGACGCTCGTCCATGCCAGACCGCGCACGATTCCGACCTCATCGTTCTCGTTTTTCTGATCAAACGTATATCTCTCTTTTCCAAGATATTTTTCTACATTCTGACCTGTAACTTTTACGCATTTGACTTCGGATTCGTATACTTCCCTTGCAGATTTTCTTGCAATTTCAGACAGCCTGCGCTCTAAATTACGCACACCTGCTTCCCTTGTATAACCGGAAATGATCTTTTGCAGCGCACGGTCACTGATCTTTAACTGTTCCGGCTTTAAACCGTTTTTCTCTTTTACCTTCGGCAGCAAATGCTCTTTTGCAATATGGAACTTCTCATTCTCCGTATAACTGCTCACCTCGATCAGTTCCATACGGTCGAGCAGCGGACGTGGAATATCCTGAACAGAGTTTGCCGTCGCAATAAACAGTACCTCTGACAGATCAATCGGAACCTCGATATAGTGGTCGCGGAACTTACAGTTCTGCTCTGCGTCGAGCACCTCAAGCATGGCAGATGCAGTGTCGCCCTTATAATCGCTGCTCATTTTATCGATCTCATCAAGCAGCATCAGTGGGTTTTTCACGCCGGCACTGCGCAGACCATTGACAATACGTCCCGGCATCGCACCGACATAAGTTTTCCGGTGTCCACGGATCTCTGCCTCGTCACGGACGCCGCCTAAACTGATTCGAACATACTTTTTATCAAGTGCACGCGCCACGGAACGGGCAATGCTCGTCTTTCCGGTACCAGGCGGTCCGACTAAACATACGATCGGGCTCTCGCCCTTTTTCGTCAGATTGCGCACAGCAAGGAACTCTAACATACGCTCTTTTACTTTTTCCAATCCGTAATGATCTTCATTTAAAATGCGCTCTGCATTTTTCAGATCCTTGTTATCTTTGGATGCCTTATTCCACGGGAGTTCTAACATGGTCTCGATATAACCGCGGCTGACTGCACTCTCCGAAGAACTTCCACTGATATTTTTAAAGCGTAAGATCTCTTTTCTGATCTTTTCTTTGACTTCTTTGTCTGCCTTTAACTTTTTCAACTGTTCTAAATAGGCATCCGCATCTGACTCCGTATTATCCTCGCCGAGTTCTTCCCGGATCAGCTTCATCTGTTCACGCAGGATATATTCCTTCTGGTTCTTATCCACACGTTTCTTTACTTTTGCCTGAAATTCATTTTTGATCGCAGTGATCTCAATTTCTTTTAAAAGAAGCGCCATCAAAACTTCATAGCGCTCCGTCAGTGAAACTGCCTCTAATATTTCCTGCTTCTGTTCATAATAAAAAGGAAGATTGTTGGCGATCAGATCCATGATCTTCGGCAGATTCTTTTCTTCCCTGACCTGTCTGCGCAGTTCACCTCCGACACGCGGGTTGACAGTTACATATTTTTCAAATGTGTCCTGTACACTGCGCACCATAGCCGTTTTTGCCTCGTCCGACAATCCCTCATCAATTTCTTCACACCGCGTGAGTTCCACCTCTAAAAAGTCCGTTTGGGAAACAAAAGCGGACAATTGTGCCCGCTCTGTTCCTTCCACTAAAACTCTGACGATGTTGTTTTGTAATTTTATGACCTGCCTGACCTCTGCAATAATACCGATATGATATAAATCTTCGATGCCAGGCTCTTCCTGCTCCACATCACGCTGTGCAACAAGGAAGATCTTCTGTTCATCCATCATACTCTGTTCTACTGCATGGATCGACTTTTCACGGCTCACATCAAAATGTGCGATCATCCCCGGAAGGATGACCATTCCGCGAAGTGCCACCGCAGGCATTTTCATCGCTTTATTATCCAACCTGTTTTTCCTCTATCTTTTCAAGTTCACGTTCTTCGATCGCAAGCTGTTCATCCACCATCTCTTTTGTGATCTGGCACTGTGTAATGGATTCATCCGATGGAATGTGGTACATCAGATCTAATGTAACAGCCTCCATGATCGCACGAAGTCCACGCGCTCCTGTCTTGCGCTCTAACGCTTTATCTGCAATCGCCTCAAGTGCTTCTTTGTCAAAGTCAAGCGCTACACCGTCTAACTCAAACAGCTTCTGATACTGTTTGGTCAGCGCATTTTTCGGCTCCTGTAAAATGCGGATCAATGCGTCCCTGTCAAGCATATCCAAAGATACCGTTACCGGCACACGTCCGATAAACTCAGGGATCAACCCGAACTTTACAAAATCCTGTGGAAGTGCATGTTTTAACACATCACCGATATTGTAATCTCTCTTGTCACGGATATCTGCATTAAATCCGATCGTCTTCTGATCCATTCTGGTCTCAATGATCTTCTCAAGTCCGTCAAACGCACCGCCGCAGATAAATAAGATGTTGGTCGTGTCGATCTGGATCAGCTCCTGCTGCGGATGCTTTCTTCCACCCTGTGGCGGAACAGACGCAACAGTTCCCTCTAAGATTTTTAATAATGCCTGCTGTACACCCTCACCGGATACATCTCTGGTGATGGATACATTTTCAGATTTTTTGGAGATCTTGTCGATCTCGTCGATATAGATAATTCCGCGCTGTGCACGTTCAATGTTATAATCAGCCGCCTGAATGATCTTTAAAAGGATATTTTCAACATCCTCTCCAACATATCCGGCCTCCGTCAGTGTGGTCGCATCTGCGATTGCAAATGGAACGTTTAAGACTCTCGCTAATGTCTGTGCCAACAGTGTTTTTCCGGAACCGGTCGGTCCTAACATCAGAATGTTGCTCTTCTGAAGCTCTACACCGAGGTCATCTCCGGCCATGATTCTTTTATAATGGTTATAGACAGCCACAGACAGCACTTTTTTTGCCTGATCCTGTCCAATGACATAATCATCCAAAAATGCCTTTAACTCTTCCGGCTTTAACAGATTAATCTGCTCTTCCGGCTCTGCCACTTCACCTGCTGCCTCATCATTTTCTAATTCTTCATCGATAATTTCAGCACAGATATCCACGCACTCGTCACAGATATATGCACCGTTTGGTCCTGCAATCAGCTTGCGAACCTGATCCTGCGTCTTCCCGCAAAAGGAACAACGGAATTTATCGTCATTTCTTCCTGCCATAATTGCTGTTTCTCCGTATTCTATCGATTTGTGATGACATCATCAATCAGACCATATGCCTTTGCTTCTTCCGCAGACATATAATAATCACGCTCTGTATCTGCTGCGATCACATCATATGGTTTTCCGGTATTTGCAGCAAGGATCTCATTCAAACGTTTTTTCGTCTTTAAGATATTCTCTGCTGCAATCTGGATCTCTGTCGCCTGACCTTTTGCTCCACCGGACGGCTGATGGATCATGATCTCTGCGTTCGGAAGCGCAAGTCTCTTTCCTTTGGTACCGCCGGAAAGTAAAAATGCTCCCATACTTGCTGCAAGTCCGATACAGATCGTGGATACATCACATTTGATGTACTGCATTGTATCATAAATTGCAAGTCCTGCTGTTACCATTCCACCCGGGGAATTGATATATAACTGGATATCTTTTCCAGGATCTTCTGACTCTAAGAAAAGTAACTGTGCTACGGTAAGACTTGCTGTTGTCTCATTCACTTCTTCTCCGAGGAAAATGATTCTGTCTTTTAATAAACGGGAGTAAATATCATAATTACGCTCTCCCCTGCTGGTCTGCTCAATGACGTAAGGTACTAAACTCATTTTGTTTTCCTCCAATCCATTTTGTTTATAAAAATTTAATTATTGCTTATATGCTTAAACAGACCGGCCCGAATGAGCCAGTCTGTTGTATGTTGTCCGCTTTCGACGAAGCCTCTCTTATTCTTCTGCGTTTTCTTCTGCGTTTTCTTCAGCTTCCGCTTCTTTTTCTTTCTTAGTCTTAGCTTTTGCTCTTTCTTTTACGTTCTCCATAACAAGATCAACTGCTTTTGTTACGGAAATATCTCTCTTCATGGATTCTTTCTCAGCGTCGCCCATGTATTCTTTGAGCTTGTCTGCTTCCATGCCATAAGCTTTTGCCATTTTCTCGATCTCAGCGTCGATCTCTTCCTCGCTTACTTCGATGTTCTCGTCTTTTGCGATCTGCTCTAATACAAGACTGCTCTTAATACGTGTCTCAGCTTCCGGACGAACCTGCTCTTCTAATTTGTCTAATGTAAGACCGGAGAACTGCATATACTGCTCCATGGAAAGTCCGCTCTGAGCAAGTCTCTGAGCAAATTCATTTACCATGTTCTCGCACTGGGTTTTGATCATTGCTTCCGGAATCTCCATTGTAGATTTGTCAATGATCTTCTGGATTGCCTCATCCTCTTTTGTGCGTTTTGCTTCGTCCTCTTTCTGAACCTCTAAGTGTTTCTTTAAGTCCTCTTTGTACTCTTCTAAAGTATTGAACTCAGATACATCCTGTGCGAACTCATCGTTTAACTCCGGAAGTTCTTTTGCTTTTACTTCGTGGATCTTAACTTTGAATAATGCAGGTTTTCCTGCTAAATCTGTTGCCTGATATTTCTCCGGGAATGTAACGTTTACGTCTACTTCATCTCCGGCATTCTTTCCTACTAACTGATCTTCGAATGTATCGATGAAAGAGTGGGAACCGATCTCAAGCGGATGATTCTCTCCTTTGCCGCCCTCAAATGCAACACCATCAACGAATCCTTCGAAATCGATCACTGCTGTATCTCCCTCAGCGATCGGTCTGTCTGTTACAGTAACAGTTCTGGAGTTCTTCTGTCTCTCTTTTTCAAGCTCTGCTGCAACTTCCTCATCAGATACTGTTGTATCGATCTTTGTTACCTGTACGCCTTTGTATTTGCCAAGTTTTACTTCCGGTCTTACAGCAACTTCTGCTGTGAAGATGAAAGGTTTGCCAGCTTCGATCTGTACCACTTCGATAGAAGGTCTTGAAACAACATCTGCGCCGCTCTCTTCTACTGCCTGTGCGTAATTCTCCTGAATCAGAGTATTAGCAGCATCCTCATAGAATACGCCTGCTCCGTACATTTTCTCGATCATCTTTCTCGGCACTTTACCTTTACGGAAACCTGGAACGCTGATCTTTCCTTTCTCTTTCATATATGCAGCCTGGATTGCATCCTCTACCTTCTCAGCTGCAACTTCGATCGTAAGTTTTGCCATGTTCTTTTCTAAATTTTCCACCTGTACACTCATTATTACTCATTTCCTCCTTCAAACTTTATATGAATACTTGATGTACTTTTTTCCGTTCATTTCATTCTATGTTCCTGTCGAGCACCCCCGTTTTTCAAGGGTTTCGCCTGTCTTTCGGAAAAAAGGGCGTACTACGACTATCACAGTCATTTTAGGATTATAACATATTGTGTGGGAAAATACCAGTTATTTTTTCAAAAAACCGCAGACTTCCGTCTTCTGCGGCAACCTTTCCAAGTTCTGCCGGATCGAGGTCATAATAGTACTTTCCGGTTGTAAGATCCACCGACAGGCAGTCAAGTGGAAATCCCTCCCTGCGGATTCCATCCGGGTGCGGGACCGACGTGATCAGAAATGGTTCGCTCGAGAACGTTTCATCCATCAACTCATAAATATGTTCCTCATCCATGATAAGACAGATGGCATTGCGGTAGTATGCATGCAGACCACCATACTCTGCAGCAAGTCCGCTGTAATATGCAAGCATTTCCGCGTCTGACAGATTTTTTCCATTCACCCTCCTGACATGAACGCCCGGCTGTTTATCTTCCGGGACATTTTCAAAATACAGACCTGTGTCACAGGAAAACACCGGAATCTGAAAAACATCGTAATAACACTTTGCCTTCTTCCTTGCATTTTCCAGCGGCGAATCGCCATCCTCGTCTGCCTGTGGTACTGCCACATCAATATCCGATAACCCAACGATCTCTATCTGCAGCTGTTCTAAATTTTTCCGCATCAGACTTAATTTTGCAGGATTTCCAGTGCCGTAAAGCAGACGTTTCCCGATGCCCTGTTTTTTCCGCTCAAACAGTGTCGGTGTGATCGCCGGATAAGTCAGTTTTTCCGGCAGTTCGTCAAAGGTGCGTACCTCTGCCATCTCACTTTCCGGCATGGCTGACAGCTTTTTTACCTTTGCAAGAAAGACACGTCCATTTCCTTCTTCTTTGGTCTGCACCTCTCCCGCCCAATAGTCGCACAACGGCTCTATCTCAAAATCCACTGCCCCGGACTCCTCGTAAAGTTCACGCTTTGCCGCCATAAGCGGTGTCTCTCCCGGTTCAATCTTTCCGCCCTGTGTCTCCCATGTGGTGCGTTTTTTGTGTCTGCTCAACAAAATTTTGCCCTGATATTCAGATAAAACTACTACATATTTATAAGCAGGCAGGGTGCCGACCGGGTAAGTTTTTGTTATCATGTTTCTCTCCTTTGTTACCGGCCTGTCACTCTGCTTTCTGTTCTTTCCCGGCAATGATAAGTTTTTTATCGACCAGCGTATCGCCTTCGTATACCAGCTTCAGCGAAAAATATTCCTCACACTCATCCAAAAGCCGCAGGAATATTTTGTCACCTTCCCACAGTTTCAGGTCTTTGATCTCCTTTTTCGGAACCCAGACAAGTTCTCCCTCGTCGCAGTCAGTCATCTCCCCGGTAAACTGGTCTGCCGTAAATAAGTGCATATATTCGATACCCCACTCGTTGGAAATAAAGGTAATGACGCCCCGCGCGCGGTAAGATGTCAGGGTGAGACCTGTCTCTTCCTTTACCTCACGCATCATACATTCCTCCGGCATTTCCCCCGCTTCAAACTTGCCGCCGACACCGATCCACTTGTCATGGTTCAGGTCGTTTTCCTTTTTTACCCGGTGCAGCATCAGGTAACAGTCATCTTTTTCGATATAACAAAGTGTGGTTAAAAACATCGCATCCTCCTGTAGAAATTTTCTGTTTCGTTTTTGCTGCCGTTCACACGTACTGTGTGAGCAGCAAATATTTTTTTACTCCTGCAGACCTGCAAACTGCGCCATATAAAGTTTATAATAAGCGCCCTTTTTCTCCATCAGCTCTGCCGGACTTCCTTGTTCTAAAATACCGCCCTTGTCGATCACAAAAATGCGGTCCGCATTCTGAATCGTGGAGAGTCTGTGTGCGATCACAAAACTGGTTCTGCCGGAAAGCAGCGCCTCGATTCCCTGCTGCACTAAAAGTTCTGTATGTGTATCAATGCTGGATGTTGCCTCATCTAAAATGAGGATTTTCGGCATGGAAATCATCGTTCTCGCAAACGCGATCAACTGCCTTTGTCCGATGGATAGTCCTGCTCCATGTTCTTTTAATTCCGTGTCATAACCTTTTTCCATTTTCATAATGAAATCATGCGCATTGACTGCCTTTGCAGCCGCGATCATTTCTTCATCTGTCGCATCTAATTTCCCATATAAAATGTTGTCACGGACTGTTCCATGAAAGATAAAATTATCCTGCGTCATCACACCCATCTGACGCCTTAAGCTCTCAATGGAAACCTTTGTCAAGTCGTAACCATCCACTAAAATTTTGCCGTCTTCAATGTCATAAAAACGACTGATCAGATTAACGATCGTTGTTTTTCCTGCTCCGGTCGGTCCTACCAGTGCGATCGTCTCACCCGGTTTTACAGAAAAACTGACATCAGAGAGTACCTTTGTCTCCGCCGGTGTTCCCTTATCATAAGTAAAACTTACATGTGAAAATTCAACACTTCCCTCTATATCCGGCAGCTCTGTCACATCCTTTGCGTCCACAATGTCAGCGTCGGTATCTAAGATATCAAAAATACGCTCTGCCGCCGTAAGATTTGTGACAAGATTGTTATAAAAATTGCTCAAGTTCATGATCGGGTTCCAGAACATATTGATATAAGTTCCGAATGCAACCAGAAGTCCGACCGATACTTTTTCAAATCCCAGAAAACGGATGCCGACCAAATAAAGCATCATCGCACCGATTCCCCAACAGAAATCGATGACCGGGCCAAACATGTCGGCATAAGTCACCGCATCCACGAATGATTTCTGGTGTTCGTCCGTCAGTCCTTCAAAAATCTCCTGCGTCTCATCTTCTGCCGCAAAACTCTGAACCACATTCATTCCGGCGATATCTTCATGGACGTAGGCATTTAAGTTGGATGCCTTTTTCCGGAAAATCTGCCAGCGTTTGTGGGATGCCGTCTGTACAAACCAGATTCCCGCGATCATCAGCGGGATCGTGGACAGAGACGCAAGCGCAAGCCGCCAGTCTTTTACCAGCATGATCACAACGACTCCGACTACCGTCACAAATTCCGGCACCAGTGTTGTGACCACATTGACCAGCACATCTTTTAAGGAATTGACATCCCCGATGATACGCGCAAGGATTTTTCCGGTCGGTCTGCTGTCAAAAAATGAAAACGACAGCGTCTGAATGTGCTCATAGAGATCCTGGCGGATCTGAAGCAAAATTTTGTTGGAGATCACCGCCATTGCATACATTCTGAGTTTTACCATCACAATAAAGATCAGGTTTAACACGAGTGCAAAAATTCCAAGCCCAATCAGCCCATGCAGATCGGACTGTGCAATATAGTGATCGATTGCTTCCTCGATCAAGAGCGGGTTTACCAGTGAGATCGCCACCGTAATTCCCATACATACTAACACGGCAATAATCGTGCCTTTATACGCAAGCAGATAGGAAAACAGCCGCCGCATGATTTTTTTCTTGTCGGTATTTTCCATAAATTCGTCTTCACGATACGAATTGACTGCCATTACATCGCCTCCCCTCCTAAGAATGTGCCATACTGCGCCATGTAAGTTTCATAATAAAGTCCGCGCTTTGCAAGCAGTTCCTGATGCGTTCCGCGCTCCGCAATCTCTCCGTCTTTCAGATAGATGATCTCATCTGCATGACAGACCGCAGAAATACGGTGCGCAATGATCATTTTCGTTGTATCTTTTAATTCATTTAATGTTTTCTGGATCTCATGCTCCGTCTCCATATCCAGCGCGGACGTGGAATCGTCTAAAATCAGAATCGGCGCCTTTTTTGCAATGGCACGCGCAATACTGATACGCTGCTTTTGTCCGCCGGAAAGTCCGACACCGCGCTCACCGATGACGGTCGCATACTGTTCATCCATTTTTTCAATGAAATCCTTTGCCTGTGCACAGTCTGCCGCTCTGCGGATCTCATCGAACGGCATTACCTTTCGCTGCCCCATCTTGATATTTTCCTCGATCGTGTCGGAAAACAGAAATACATCCTGCAATACAACAGAAATACTGCTGCGAAGCTGTTTTAAAGAAAGTTTCCGCACATCCGTGCCATCCACTTTTACAGCGCCGTCCGACACATCATAAAAACGCTGCAGCAGATTGACGATTGAGGATTTTCCTGAACCGGTCGCACCCATGATTCCGATGGTTTTTCCTGCCGGAACCGTAAAGTTAATATCAGAAAGGATATTTTTTCCCTCAATGGAAAATGAAACATGTTCGAAAGAAATGTCCCCTTTCACCTGTTCTAACACGACAGGCTGTTCCTCATCTTTGATCATCGCCGTCTCCCCGTAAATCTTCTTGATCTTCTTATAAGAAGCAACGGCAGAGGACAAATCATTCGTCAGCCAGCCGAGCATCTCCATCGGCCAGGTGCAGTTTCTGCTGTACTCTACAAATGCAACAAGTGCTCCAAGTGTCATATTTCCATGCATCACGGAAATACCACCCAGGATCGTCATTGCAACCGGCAGTGCTTTTCCCACAAACTGGAAATACGGATAGTATTTCACTAATACTTTAGACTGACTGATATTCAAGTCATAATAACGTTTATTGTGTGACAGGAACTTCTCAATTTCAAATTTCTCCCTGGCAAATGCCTTTACGGTACGCACACCTGCAAGATTTTCCTCCGCAACCGTGGTCAGCACTGCATTTTCCTCACTGATGTCCTCATAAATTTTATCCAGTTTCCGCTCCATGATGATTGCGATCGCACCGCAGGAAATCATCGTCACAAGCGGTATCAGCGCCAGTTTCCAGTTCAGATGGAACATACAGTAGAGCACCATGCTCACATGGATGACGACCTCGATCGTCAGCATGCCGACATATCCCATCGCATTCCAGATCTTGTCGACATCATCCTTGACTCTCGCCATCAGTTCTCCGGTGTTCGTATTGTCAAAATAATTCATCGACAATGTCTGAATGTGCCGGAACAGATCCTTACGGATCTGTGCGCCGATCTTAGAACTTAAGACGTCAAACGAAAACTCTTTGCAGTATCCAAAGATACAGCGTCCGATCCCAACCGCAACGATTCCCACCAGAAGCCCAGTGAGCAGTTCCATTTTCCCGCCGATGATGACCTCATCCACGATCCGCTGTGTGATCTGTGGATAAACCATATCCAGTCCGGTCGCTATAATCATGGAACATATTGCGAACAAATACCCATACCAGTAATGTCCGATATATGTATGTAACTTTTTCATAAATTCTTGTGATTCCTCCTTACTTTCCCCTCTTACACTCCCCGGTCTCTGACATATTTTTGTACCGTGACGCACCACTCTGACAGCCGCCTGCACGCTTCACAAGCAGTCCCCTTAGCACAAAAAAATCCCGCGGTGTCATATCTCACCACGGGAAGTATGTCAAAAAACATTCTATTTACTTTTGCATGAATTTATGCCAGCGTAACAGAATTAACCGAGGTAATTGTATGATGATTATGCAGTTCATTGATTGTAACATTTGTTAATCTAATCATTACTTTTACCTCTCTTTCTTTTGGATTTTAGATTACTTTGCTAAGTATACGCTTGAGGCGGGTGGGTTGTCAAGAGGGCTTCTGGTAAATTGCGCTTTTTTCTACTACATTTACACAGTTTTCTTCGCAAATATCCTAAGACATTCCTGCGCTGCCTGTAATGAAATATCTAATTTCACCTGAAGTCTTTGTAAAATATTGTTTACCTAGCGAACTCTTCCATCCCAATTTCTTTATATGCTATCCCACAATTTTTCATTTTATACTTGTAAAATTGACAATGCCGGCTTTGTTATATTTTTTGAACTATGTACCGTCAGAACCGGAATTACCTTCATCGGATATTTTTTAACTTCTAATCTTAAATACTGATAATATAAATCACGAATAATTTCTTTATGTTTTTCCTTAATATCTGCTTTGGGATAATACTTTGCCTGGATAACATACGCTGTCTTATCCTGTGTATACACAAAGACATCCTCTACATACTCTGGAATAACATATTCTGTTGTATCATCCAATAGTTTACTAATCGCAACCAGATCCTGAAACAAAAAACCTCTGATTTTACTGCTGGCATCCCGATTTTCCTCTCCACGATACATTTCTTTTATTATTTGATCATTTTTGCATTCTTCCATTTTGGTTATTTTCCTTCACTTGCTAAGTTCGTTTTTTTCTGCATTTGTAATTAATTATATTATACGCCTAATTATTTTTTTCTACAAGTTACATTTTTATCAAATAACGGTATATACGCTCTGCGAGCATTCTATTATCACCAAAAAAGGAGACGTAAAACGTCTCCCTGCAATAATTTATTCTCATTAATTTATCAACTAACCAATCCAAAATTATAATCAGCAATATAAAAAACACATGTATTTAATACCCAAATAAATCCTTGTTGTTCATCTTTGCTAATCCTATTCTGTTCATTTAATAGTTCTATCAAATCAAGTCTTTGAAAATTTTCTTTATATAATGCATCTTCTATTTGATATTGATCATATTGGATCTTGTTTGCCTTACAAATATTATGCCGAATAATCTGCTTTAAAATATCACGCATAAATGCCCAATATGTCTGATTGCTAAATATATATCCCTGTTTTTTTACCCAGTTTATCAACTGATATTTTGCTGTCTGTAAATTTTGTTCATCTACAATCCCCTGCAATGCATTCTGAACTGCAACATCCACCTCACATTCACTCGAAATATTTAAAATTTTCTCACAACATTCCTGCCTCTCATTTTCACCTGAGACCCCAAAATGATATTCCAGTAAATCATCTACTCTATGTGGAAAATCAACTCCTGTACCAATGATACTCTCACTTTCGACCAGTGTTTTATATACTTTTCCCGGTTGCATACTCACAGGTATCTTTCGATTTTCATAATCATAATCAGGCAATTTACATAAATGCTGATATGATTCTATCATAGGATAGTTAATATATAATTTTCCCATATCTGTCGAATCAATAAAACTACTTTGCATTTCCATAATCTTTTTTTCTGAAAAGTTTAAATCATGCCTTTCATAATCAAACACTAAAATAATATTTGTAAAATCTTCCTTATACCTTAAACGATCCGGGAATTGTTTTTTACTGATCACAAACGGCAAATCTATATCATCATTCTCCTCCACCCAATGCTCACCATACTCTTTTACAATGTCATCATACAATAAGTAGATATTCGTACCATATATCCAGACATCATCTATATCAATAGCCATTTCAGGGAAACACTTAAAAATCAGCCAAAACAACTTATTTTTCTCATGTTTTCCTTCCACAATCAATAAATTTTGTCTTCGCCTGCGTACTTTTCCCTGGTATTTATTCATATCTATCAAACTCCCCACTGATATACATTTTTTCGAGATTATGTCCTTCTCTCAATTCTCTTTCTGTGGCATTGCAAAGTGAAGTCAATGTACCTGTTCTGGATAATATAAACAAGCAATCCGGTCTCATAAGTCTGTTTGTCATTAAATTCGTATTATGAGAAGTCATAATAATCTGACATTTAGGATATTTTTTCTTGAGAAAATTCATCACATTTTCGGACATTTCATAATGATAAAATGCATCAAACTCATCCAGATATATAAAAGATGGAGTCCATGCTTTTGGAATCAATCTACGATACATATCAACTAATGCCAGTGTTCCACTTGAAGCAGTTTCATAAAAAGGTACTAATTTTTCATGAGAAAAATACAATTCTCTTTGTCCATCCGGCAGTTTTTTTAATACCAGCTTACATATAATCCCCATACCATTCAGAAAATCTTCTAAATCTTTTAATCTGTCTGGTTCTTCTAAAGCTTCATAGAAACTATCCTTCACTCTCATAGGAGAATATGCCATAACATTACTTGCTGAAATATCTGTCATTCGTCTGACATAACTTCCCAACTTTAATAAAATAGAATCATTTTCCAACGCTACATTGCTAATCAACCATCTAAGAAACGGTAATACAGGTTCCGGGATTTCATTTTCCATGCCTTCCAAATCCATAGACTGTATATATCGATCTATATTAGCGCTCTCAGCATTTATATAATTCAGGTTTTCAAAATTATATTTTTTTTGTTCAAAGTCACATTCAAAAATGAGCTGATTATCAATTATCAATTTTTCTTCTTTTAAATCCTGATCCGAAAATTTAGCATACTGGTATACTAATGTCTGTTCTCCAAATTTAAATTCATAAGTAAATCTCGCAGAATCTTCTGTTGAATCAGCATTTAAAATTTCCCGTTTTCCCAGATAGTATCCTATGCCAAGCATTGTTTTTTTTATATCCGTCAATGCTCTGCCCAAATTTGTTTTACCCGTTGCATTTCGTCCATAGATCAGCATTTTACTGATAATTCCATCTGTAATGCAATCCTGACTAAATTGATACCCTGAAATGCCCTGAAAATCTATTACTATTTCTTCTTTAAAGTTCTTATAATTTTTTAATATGAATTTCTTTAACATAAAATCTGCCGCCTTTGCTAATAGGTTTCAAATTGTTTATAACTAGTATATACCATTTTTTCAACCGTCTGCAAGATTGTTCCGTAAAAAAATTACGGCATTTAACTTTTTAACATTCTCTCTGCTGTTTAAATTCTATTGTCTTACTTTTTCCACCTGTTCTTCGTATCAGCTCATCCTGTCCTATAATCTTAACAAGATTCGCTATCTGCTGTCCCATCACATCCCGATTGAGATAAAATATTGTGGTATATACATTCTCATTCAGGATAAGTTCTCTTAAAATATCTTTATCTGTTATATCAAGGGAATGTCCAAAAATATATACGTTATGCATTTTACATTTCTGATCTCGAACTGCTGATGCCTATAAACGATGTATCATACGTTGTACATCATTCCCCACATATTCATTTGCCCGATTGATTATTCTCTCCTTTTCCTGTAAAAAATCATCATATTCTTCCCGAATTGTCTCCACCCAATCCTTATATTTACATCCAGTCTCTTTATAAATTCTCTGATAAAATTTCTTAAAAGCAATAAACTCTGTTTCCCGGTCTTTTCTTTCATCCGTAAGATACTCATCAATCCCAAGAACCATATTATTGTTTTCCACGGTATTAAAGAGTTTTGCCTTGCCATGGATATAATCAATGCTATTTTGTATCTGCTGTTTATCCAGATAAAGCCGTTCATATGTATTGGTATAATTAAAAGACAACACTTTACAATATTTTATCTGCTCCTCCCCGTCTGCCCCTTTAACATTTTCTTTTACAATTTCCTGTATATCCGGTAAAACACAATTACATTCCTCTTTTTCCACATAATCCGTCAGATAAATTTCTAATGCCCGAATCAATTTATTCAGATCATTGTATAACCGGTCTCTGATTTCTTTATAGGTAATGCTTTCACCTTTACCATGCGTCAATGCACTTGCAGTTCTCATAGCTGCCGTATATTTAGAATACTTTTTGTGCAAAAAAGGATTGGATAAATCCTGCATTTTCTCCGACAATTCACTTTTTTCCCCATCCTTAAAAAACATATCCTGATCAAGAGACTGAATTACTTTGCTTATCTCGTTTTCAAAGTCAATCCAATTTTCCTTCTGGTACATCGGATTCTGAAGAAAATATTCTATCCATATATTATCTTTTACGAGCTGTTCTAACTCTTTGCAAAGCTGCTGTTCGTTAAAAATAAGATGATCGATATATTTATACACAGTTTTTTCAGTATTCTTTAATTCTCCCTGCTGCAATATCTGCGGTGTATTGATAATATTTAAGAAACGCTCAACAAATCCAAGAAAATCATTATATCTTGTAGGCAGCTTATGAGCCAGATCAAATCCATTTCCAATCACAAGTATATTCATCGAATTATTCTCCAAAATATGTTAAAAGTTCAAGCTAAACTTTTTTATCTCTTATCTTTTTATTTTGATCCAACAGGATTCCAAACAGGTTAAATAAATCCTGATTGTTTCCATTATGAAAATACAGGTTATGACTTATAATGCCAAATTCATCAAACAAAACAACATTCTCTGACACTAAATGAATAATTCCTATGATTTCTTTCTCAGATTAATGATTTCCTGTATCATATTCATTATCCATTCATCATTTCCTTTTCCTACGACATCCTCAATTTCGTCAAAAACATCATATATTTTTTCTTTAAAGTCTGACCTGTACTGTAATAATAGCTCCATTCTTTTTTTGTTCTGTTCATTTATATAGTCCTTAATCGCATTTTTAAAGATATCTACAAAAGGCTGAATAATCTTATCCCGTTGAATTCCCTTGGTAAAATCACACACATCTGCCAAATATCTTTTTTTATCTGTCTGATTCTTTAATTCTAAACCTTTGTCTACATCAGAAAATGGATTATATTTGTGTCCAGATTTCTTGTCATACATTTGCTCAAAACTCTTCCTAAATTCTGTTTTGTCATCCTCCTTTGCAACACTTTTATACCTCATATCCACAGCAATAATTTGATTCTTCAGTACTGCAAACATACTTTCCCACTTACTGTTTGTACCTTGACGATCTCTTAATAACTCAATTGTTTTACTTTTTTTATTCAAAAATACTTCTTGATAACCTACCTTTAACAAACAATCCCACCGATCCTCCGACACTCCATTATATCCTGCACTATTCTCTGAATTTTTCCCAAGCAGTCTAGTAACATTGGCATTTACTGTCATATGATGCTTACGATTCCAATCAAACAAAGATGCCTCATAAAACATTCTTCTAATATCCTCTTGAAGCGCATTTAGGAATTCAGTACCTTCCACCAATTCATTTATTTCGCCGTTATTAATATATCCTACATTCCATTCATCTAACAGAATCGCCTCAAACAACTTTTTCAGATATCTTCTGTTAGAAATAATATATTCTGGTTTATTTCTAATCTGTGTATCCGCAACAAATGGGATCAGATTCTCTGTTATCACATGGTAAATAATCTCTTTCCACTCTTCAGAACAAGGCATTTGTGCAACAACATCTTGATTTTCATAAAAATAGGATACACTTTTAGGAAATATATTCTCATCAAGCTTTTTGCACAGTTCATAATTATGTCTGCTCCACTCTCTTGCAATTAAAATATCTTCCCGTCCTCCATAAAAGATATCCGCTCCGGTAAATATACAAAAAAGAGGCTTCCCTGGACAAGCATTATATAAAAGAGGAAGTATTCTCTGCAATTCGGTTGGTCTGCCTGCATCCAGTTTTTTTATATAGAAAATGGCATCAAACATCACCTTATTATCACTGTACTCGGTGAATATCTGATTTAAATATTTTTTTATCCCCAATCCACGTTCAATATGATCCAGACCACAGGTATCTATAAATCAGGGATATCACTTTTGTGTAGGTGTCTAAAAAATAGGCACTACACTAATTCAAAATGTCCTTGACAAGGGGTACAGTTTACATTTCAGACTCTATTCCATCCTGAAAAATGCTTCTTCGCAAAATACTATACCAAGGCTCCTGCTTTAACTCAGGCTCATTCTCTTCTTTTGCCTCCTGTAAATTTTTAGTGTCTACATCACATGTCTTACTATTTTGATACACTGTGCCCATCTAAATATTCCCCTATTTCTCTGTAGATTATAGCTTTTGTCTTTTGCATATTATTTTCGTAGTTTTATTTATTATAACATAAGGACTCTCTCTCGGAAAGTCCTTAATAAATTGCATTTTTCCTTACACCATCTCCTTCTCAAACATCCGAAGATACTCCTGTGCAGTCTGCAACGAAATATTCATCTTGTCCTGCAGTTTCTTTAAAATATCTTCATCCGGCAATCCAAAATCATGACAGGTATCTATGATTCCACGTGCTTCTCCACGTACCTCTCCTCTTGCTTCTCCCTCTTTTGCTGTCTCCTCAAATACACTCCACATACTGTTTCCTCCCTCCTGCTTGAGCACGTCAAAATCAATTATGCAATTGGCTGCTCCTGCCACCGTTTTTAATATCGTATCGCTGACTTCATGTTCCTTTGTATATTCGATTGCCTTTGCTTTTCTATCTCTTTTCGTTTTATTCTGATCCAACAGGATTCCAAACAGGTTAAATAAATCCTGATTGTTTCCGTTATGAAAATACAGATTGTTCTGCCTTGCCTCCACCAGAAGCATCCGGTAGTCATTGACATAGGGTGTCAGTTCTGTTGGAATGTTTAAAATTCCATGTAATGATGTCGCTGCATCCCATACTTTTTCGCCATAGTAGATCACGATCGTGACGACCGGCAGCAGACGGTCTGTCTTTTTCATTTTGGATAAAAATTCGTGCTCATCAAGTTCTACCGCCTGTTGTACTGACTGCTTTTTGTATTGTCTAGCATTGTTGTCATACTGTTTCTTATAAGTGGCATAATCGTATCCCATAACTCGCAATGGCATGGCATAATGGATAAGCTCCTGCGACTCCAAACCAAGTAAAACCAACCTCACACCATAGGCAGTTGATTTTTTCATAATCTTGATATTGTCCCTGGCTGCTCTGATGCCTTGCATATGATTCCGATGTGCCAGAACCGCAGACGCTTCCGTATCTTCATTTTCAAGTTCATCCGCTCTTATGATCTGACTTCCCCCAAATAATACTGCATTAAAAAGATCTGCAAATTTCTCATTCCCATTCCAATAGTTTTTCAGCACTGTATCCGGTGATACAGATTTTTCTTTTCTTCTGATAATATTCTCCTCCTTTGTATGTTTGGGAGAATATTAACTTTCTTCAAATTCTCCCTACATTGTGTATTTGGGAGAATATTGTCTCTTAGAATTCTCCCTGCTTTTGGGTGATTAAAAGCATTGAAAATTCTTATATGCGGGCTGTAATCTGGTCACTTGTAACCATCTGCAACGCCGCGTTGAATTGATTTTTGAATGGCTTTCGCCTGATAGATGATTAGAATATAATGCTTTAAAGCAATTGTAGCACATTACAAGAAGTTTGTCATTTAATTTCCTGAATTTTAAGATTTTTCATAAAATTTTATATTACAAACTTCCTCTCTGTTTATAAAAAATTCAGCTATTCTTTTAAACCTCATTTTTATTTTCTTCGTAACATCACAAAAACAGGTGGTGATCTGGATAAAAAATAAAGTATATGATTGTTGAAACCTAAAATAAATGATAAACTATTCATAGCAGTTGATGTAATTGTGTAGTTTGTTAAGGTAGGGGTATCTCAACAATACTATATAAATACAAAAACTGCTATTTTTTTATAAAAGTGGTGATTTTTACGTAACTGGGGCTAGCCGTCGCGCTAGCGACTTGGTACAATCGTAAGTACGTAATCATCGGCACCTTATATTTTAATAAATGCCGCCCATTGGGCGGCACATTTTATTTCTTCTTTTTGGTTCGAAATCCTTCTGGTAATTCATCTGACCATGGCAAAAGCCGATTTAGATCATCCGGCTTTGGAAAAGGTCCCATTTTA